>FZPU01000049.1_pt1 | contig 76683 bp, 84 predicted proteins | sample 1534781 | NCBI WGS metagenome assembly FZPU01 (sample SAMEA104161949, study PRJEB21768) | metagenome | isolation source: underground water
CGGATTCTGTTTGCGTCAACTGGATCAATCCGGTGTTCACGCCGATGAAGCCGCCGGGCAGGGCGAAGGCGTTGATGGCGTTGTCGTTGATCAGAAAAAATTCAAAAGGCTGGCTGGGTTCGCTGCTGTTGGACACCAGCAGGCCGCCCAAACGATTCAGGTAATCGACGACTTCCGGGTCGTCCATGTAATTGGCCTGAGCGCGGATATGGAACATGCTTTGTTCGCCGATCTGGCGTTCCATTAGCGGCGAAACCATTTCTTGCGAGACATCGCCCAGATCGGGCAGGCCGTCGGCATGCGCCAGCAGCGGAAAGGCGCACAGCGCGGAGAGAAGAAGTTTTTTCATGGGCAATATGATAGCACTGCCCTCTAAGAGTTCCCCGAGCCGGACAAGTAATTCCATGTAAAGGCATGGTTGATTGCTTTGTCAGAACTTAAAATTTGAATCCCTGTCACAGTGGCCGTGAGCGCTGGACAGCCCGCACCCTAACCCCCAGAATGTCGCCCTTCAAGAACAAGGCAAGCACATGGATTCCATCGGTAAATATCAGATCGTTAAAGAAATCGGGCGCGGCGCGACCAGTACGGTGTATCTCGCGCTCGATCCGTTCAGCAACCAGCAGGTGGCGCTCAAACTTTTCGACCCGGAAGCGTTGAAGCATGTGACCAACGGCAAGGCATTCCGCAAGCAGCTGGCGATCGAAGCCTCGCTTGCGGGCAAGCTGTCGCATCCGCACATCGCCAAGATTCACGACGCAGTGCTGGAAGGCGAAATGAGTTATATGGTGATGGAATTTGTCGAGGGCGAAACGCTGGAGAAATTCGGCGAAGTGGATAACCTGCTCGACTTCGGTCGCATCGCCGAGATCATCTACAAAAGCTGCAAGGCGCTGGAATACGCGCAGTATCAGGGTGTCATCCACCGCGACATCAAACCCGCCAACATTCTGATCAGCGGCGAGAGCAACATCAAGATTTCCGATTTCGGCGCGGCCATGATAGAAAACCAGCAGACCACGCAAGTGAACGGTCTGGGCTCGCCGGCCTATATGTCGCCCGAACAAATCCGCGAACAACCGCTGACGCACCAGACCGACATCTATTCGCTGGGGGTCACCATGTACCGCTTGCTGACCGGCAAAGTGCCGTTCCTGGCGGCCAATAGCTACAGCATGATCTACCAGATCATGAACATCGAACCCGCACCGCCCAGCACCTACCGCCCCGATCTGCCACCCGCGCTGGATGCCATCGTGATGCGCGCGATGCACAAAGACGTGGCGCAGCGCTATCAAACCTGGGAAGAATTTTCCAACGAACTGGTGACGTTCATCAGCGACAGCCTGCCGCAGCAGGAAGCGATATTCGACACCGAAAAATTCGACACCGTGCGCACGCTGCCGTTTTTCAAGGACTTCAACGATGTCGAGTTGTGGGAAGTGTTGCGCATCAGCGAGTGGTACAAAGTGGCCAAGGATGAACAGATTCTGCGTGAAGGCGAGACCGGACAGAAGATATACATCATCGCCGACGGTTCGGTGCGCGTGCTCAAGCAGGGGCGCTTGTTGAGCCTGCTGCATCAGGGCGATTGCTTCGGCGAAATGGCGCACTTGTTCGGCAAGGATTCGCTGCGCTCCACCGACGTGCAGAGCAAAACCGACGTGAAGCTGATCGAGATCGATCCCGACGTGATGGCGCTGGCCTCGGCCAATTGCCGCTTTCATTTCGGCGAAGCCTTTTCGCGCATTCTGGCGAGACGGCTGGCGCTGTCCAACACGCGCATCTCGCATTTGTTGAGCGATAGCGGGGAAGAGCAGTGAGTGCCGAAACCGCTTTCGACGCGGAACTGGATGTGCGCCAACTGGCGTGCCCGCTGCCCATCCTGCGCGCCAAGAAATCGCTATCCGCGCTGGCTGCCGGACAAGTGTTGAAAATCACGGCGACCGACAAAGGCTCGCCCAAAGACTTCGTGGATTTTTGCAGCAAGACCGGCAACGAATTGTTGTCTTCAACCGAAGTCGCAGGCGAATTCATTTTTCTGATTCGCCGCCGCTGAAACACAAATTCAACAACGCAACTTCATGGGAACGCCCGTCAATAGGCGATCTACGTCATGCGTTTGATGGAGATGGCCGTATTTAGGGGCTTGCGGGCAAAGTGGGTTGCTAAAAACTACTCCGCCGCTTTCTTTTCGATTTCCTGCGCCAGGAAATAAGCCATCACCGTGCGTATCACCACGATGCCGCCCAGAACCAGTAGCGTGTCTTTGCTGGGAACGACAATCGTGCCGATGATGTCGCCCGCCAGAAAGAAATCCAGCCCCAGCGCCATCTTCTCGCCGATGGCGATGCGGATGTCGCGCAGCGTTTCTTCCAGCGGAAGTTTTTGTGCGTAACGCCAACCCCGGCGCGCCAGCATCAGCAGCCCGTGCAAACTGCCCCAAGTGACCACCGCCGCACCCAGCATCTCGGTGAGCGGAACGATGTACGCGATGACCTCGACCAGAAATTCGTGCAGCATGATTCACCTCTCAAATGAACTGGTATGAAAAAGTCCCTCTCCCGCAGGCGGGAGAGGGGTTGGGGTGAGGGGCGTTAAGTTGAAACAAATTTGCGATCACGCATAGACCCTCATCCCCAGCCCTTCTCCCGCCTGCGGGAGAAGGGAGTTTGTCAACCCAACTTCTTGCGCTGCGCCTGCAACTGCACCAGCGTCGAACCGAACTCTTCCAGACGTTTCTTCTCCTGCTCCACTACCGCCGCCGGGGCGCGCGCCACGAAGCTCTCGTTACCCAGCTTGGCATTGGCTTTGGTGATTTCGTTGGAGAGGCGCGCGATCTCTTTGTCCAGCCGCTCGCGTTCTGCCGCAACATCAATTTCAACTTTCAGCATCAGCTTGAAATTGCCGACGATGGACACCGGCGCGTCGCCTTCCGGCAATTCGGCCACGACTTGCACTTCGCTGAGTTTGCCCAGGCTGCTGATGTAAGGCGCGAGTGTGTTCAAGGTGGCAGCATCGCCCGCCGCGATCAGCGGCACACGAGCGGCTGGCGACAGATTCATTTCGCTGCGCAAGCTGCGGGTGGCGGTGATGAGTTCCTGTAGCAGCGCGATCTGCGCGATGGCAGCGGAGTCGATCTGGCTCGCGTCGGCCTGCGGGTAGGCTTGCAGCATGATGCTGTCTCTGTAATTTAGAGAAATTCTTTTTCCTGTCAGCGGCGCGACGGATTGCCACAACTCTTCGGTGATGAACGGGATGATAGGGTGCGCCAGACGCAGGATAGCCTCAAGCACGCGCACCAGCGTGCGACGGGTGGCGCGAACCTGCGCCATAACAGGACTGCTCATCTGCACCTTGGCCAGTTCCACATACCAGTCGCAGTAAATGTTCCACACCAGTTCGTAAACCGTGCGTGCCGCCATGTCGAAACGGTAGTCGGCGAAATGCGTCGCCATTTCAGCCTCGGCCTTTTGCAATTCGCTCATCATCCATTTGTCGGCAGCCGAGAATTCCAGCGGCAGCTTTTCGTCGAGACCGACATCCTTGCCTTCGCAGTTCATCAGCACGAAACGCGTGGCGTTCCACAGTTTGTTGCAGAAGTTGCGATAACCTTCGCAGCGTTGCATGTCGAACTTGATATCGCGTCCGGGCGAGGCGAGCGAGGCGAAAGTGAAGCGCAGCGCGTCGGTGCCGAAGGCGGTGATACCTTCCGGGAATTCTTTGCGTGTACGTTTTTCGATCTTCTCCGCATCCTTCGGGTTCATCAAACCGGTGGTGCGTTTTTTCACCAGCGAATCGAGGTCGATGCCGTCGATCAAGTCGATGGGATCGAGCACGTTGCCTTTGGACTTGGACATTTTCTGCCCTTCCGCATCGCGGATCAGGCCGTGCACGTACACATCCTTGAACGGGATTTTTCCGGTGATGTGTTTGGTCATCATCACCATGCGCGCCACCCAGAAAAAGATGATGTCGAAGCCGGTGACCAGCACCGACGACGGCAGATATTTCTGCACGAAATCATTCTGCGCATCGAACGGTTTGCCCTCTTCCCAGTCCAGCGTGGAGAACGGCCACAGCGCCGACGAGAACCAGGTGTCGAGCACGTCGTTGTCGCGGTCGAGTTGTCCGGCGTAACCCGCCTTGTCTGCCAGATGGCGCGCTTCGGTCTCATCGCGCGCGACGAATACTTCGCCGTTGGTGCCGTACCACGCGGGAATCTGATGCCCCCACCACAACTGGCGCGAGATGCACCAGTCCTGAATGTTGTTCAGCCACTGGTTGTAAGTGTTGACCCAGTTCTCCGGGTGGAATTTGATCTCGCCCGAAGCCACGCATTCCAGCGCCTGCTCGGTGATGGATTTTCCTTCTGGGCCTGCCTTGCTCATCGCGACGAACCACTGGTCGGTCAGCATCGGCTCGATCACCACGCCGGTACGGTCGCCGCGCGGCACTTTGAGTTTGTGCTTGTCGGCTTTTTCAAATACGCCTGCGGCTTCGAGATCAGCCACGATCTTTTTGCGCGCATCGAATCTATCCATGCCGCGATATTTTTCCGGCGCATGTTCGTTGATCTTCGCATCCAGCGTCAGGATGGAAATCATTTCCAGCTTGTGCCGTTGTCCCACTGCATAGTCGTTGAAGTCATGCGCGGGCGTGACCTTGACCACGCCGGTGCCGAATTCCTTGTCCACATAATCGTCGGCGATGATCGGGATGTTGCGCCCGCACAGCGGCAGTTGCACTTGTTGGCCGATCAGATGTTTGTAACGCTCATCCTCCGGGTGAACCATTACCGCCACGTCGCCCAGCATGGTCTCGGGGCGGGTGGTCGCCACGGTGAGGAAACCGCTGCCGTCCGCCAGCGGATAACGGATGTGGTACATGAAACCGTCTTCTTCCTCCTGCACCACTTCCAGATCGCTGACGGCGGTGTGCAGTTTTGGGTCCCAGTTCACCAGCCGTTTACCGCGATAGATCAGATCTTCGTTGAACAGGCGCACAAAAGTTTCGGTGACGGTTTTGTTCAGCGCGGGGTCCATGGTGAAGCGTTCGCGCGACCAGTCGGGCGACGTGCCGAGGCGGCGCATTTGTTGGGTGATGGTGTTGCCGGAATACTCTTTCCACTCCCACACTTTTGCTATGAACTTCTCGCGCCCCAAATCGTGGCGCGAAATGCCTTGCCCGTCGAGCTGGCGCTCCACCACGATCTGCGTGGCGATGCCCGCATGGTCGGTACCCGGTTGCCACAAGGTGTTGTCGCCTTTCATGCGGTGATAACGCGTCAGCGCATCCATCAACGTCTGGTTGAAACCATGCCCCATGTGCAACGTGCCCGTGACGTTGGGCGGCGGCAACTGGATGCAGAACGATTCGGATTTATTCGGATCAAGTCCGGCCTTGAAATATCCGGCGTTTTCCCATTCGGGATACCAGCGGGATTCGATGTTGCTTGGGTCAAAACTTTTAGCGAGTTCCATTGCGGTGTGTGCGAAAAATGCGTGGATTTATGAAGGGCGCGATTATACAGGCGAAAACAAAACCCCTCCCAGCCTCCCCTTGTCAGGGGAGGAGCAAAACAGCGTGTCGGATGCTGCTCCAACTCCTCCCCTGACAAGGGGAGGCTGGGAGGGGTTGGGGTTTGTCACCCGCTGAAAAAGCGCGTCAATAGGCGTTCTACGTGATGCGCTCGATGGAGATTCCCGTATTTACTGGTCTGCGGGCAAGGTGGGTGCGGCCAGCGCGTCGCGGATCAGTTGCGGCAGTTCGCTTTTGAGTTCGGCGATGGTCTGTTCGATGGCGAGTTGCTGCGCTTCGGCCAGTTTGAGGGCGAGCTTCTGCGCGAAGGTTTGTTCCAGATGGCTTTCCAGATAATGCAGCAGTTGCGGCGTGAGGTCGGCGGGTGCGGGCGGCTCGGCGCTCATCATTTCGATCAGGTCGGTTTGCGCGGAAAAATCCTCGGTTGTTTCTTCGGCAGCTTCTTCGATTGGCGTGGAGAAATTTCCGGTGGCTTCGCCCACCACCTCGGTCAACGTGGGGAAGCCGCCCGTGGCTTCACCCACCACTTCGGTGAGCATCGGTAGATCGTCGGCTGGCGTTTTTTTGCGGCTCATTTGCGTAATTCGGCGAGGTTGGTGTGGTGGGGATCAAAGCCCCGGTCGCGGTAAAACTTGAAACGCGCGCGACCCAGCTTGGCATCTTCGTCATCGGTTCCGACGATTTCGATCACGCGCTCGAAGCGGCTGAAAAAATTCGTGCATTCGTCGTGCAGACTGATGAGTAACTGCGAGTGCGGGAAGTTTTCGTCGCAGCCGATCACCACCGGCAGGGTGGCCGCGTCCGCATCACCGCTGCGGCAATGCGGCATAAACGCGGTCGGCGGAAAATGCCACAGCAACTGGTCCAGCTTGTGCGCCGTCGCTTCGTCCGCCACATGCAACAACACGCGCACGCCGCTCTGCATGGCCTTGTGGCAAAGCTGGCAAGCGGTGCGCAGCTTGTCGTCGCTGCCGGTGTAGAAATCGACTTGGGTCATTTAGTAAAACCAATTAGCCACAGAGAACACAGAGATCACAGAGATCACAGAGCGAGAAGCTGCGGGGTTTCTCTGTGTACTCTGTGGCAAAAATCATTTGCTGTTTGTACGGGATTCGAGCCAGCGCCCGAAAGATTTTTGCGATTCGCCGGAACGATGACCTGCCAGCAGATTTTCGATGCTGATGTCTTCGTCCAGCGATTCCCAATGCAGGCCGTGCCCTTGTCCGATCATGCGCCAGTTGTCGCGCTCCTTCTGGGTGGCATGGACGAGCCGTGGATACCAGGCTAGCGGTACGGAAACGCTACGACCATCATCCAAATCAACAGTCAGTGTGCTGTCGGTTGTGACGACATTCAGCAACGCGGGCACTTCCATTTCAATCGTTGAAGTATGCATTCCATGCCTCCATTAGTTCTGCCTGACGTTCGGTCACCATGACCCAAAGCTTGGCAATTTCCGTGCGGGAGAAACCGCCGCTGCTGTGCATCCGCACGGGCTGCAACCAGAATTTCGCAATATCGCCGTCGCGTTCGATGTGTATATGGGGAGGCTCGTTACGATCTCCCGCATAAAAGAAAAAACGGTAAGGGCCAAATTTCAAAACGGTTGGCACTATCAATATCCCAAAGTTCTGTGTTTATTTTGCACGGTTGATTAAATATTGCATCAGCATCGGCACGGGCCGTCCGGTTGCGCCTTTGTGTTTGCCGGATTTGTTGGCCGTGCCTGCGATGTCCAAGTGTGCCCAGCGATAATCCTTGGTGAAGCGCGCGAGGAAGCACGCCGCTGTAATCGTGCCGCCCGCGCGACCACCGATGTTTTGCATGTCGGCGAAGTTGCTGTCCAGCAGGTGCTGGTAGTCGTCCCACAGCGGCAGTTGCCAGGCGCGGTCGTGCGCCTGTTCGCCTGCGGCCAGCAGTTCCTGCGCCAGTTTTTCTTCGTTGCTGAACAGGCCGTGCGCGACATGACCCAGAGCGATGACGCACGCGCCGGTGAGCGTGGCGATGTCGATCACGGTGTCTGGTTTGAATTTGGCGGAGTAGGTCAGCGCGTCGCACAAAATCAAACGGCCTTCGGCATCGGTGTTGAGAATTTCGATGGTCTGGCCGGACATGGAGGTCACGATGTCACCGGGCTTGGTGGCACGGCCTGACGGCAGGTTTTCGCACGTCGGAATCACACCGACCACGTTGAGCTTCAGCCCCAGTTCGGCGATGGTTTGCATCACGCCCAGCACGCTGGCCGCGCCGCACATGTCGTATTTCATTTCGTCCATATCGGCACCCGGCTTGAGCGAAATGCCGCCGCTGTCGAAGGTGATGCCTTTGCCCACCAGCACGATGGGCTTCTGCGTTTTGGCCGCGCCGGAGTATTCCATCGAGATCAGCTTGGCCGGTTGTTCGCTGCCGCGTGTGACGGAGAGGAAAGAGCCCATGCCCAGCTTCTGCATGTCTTTTTCTTCGAGCACGGTGGTTTTGATGCTGGCGTGCGCTTTGCCCAGCGCCAGCGCTTGTGCGGCGAGGTAGGTCGGGGTGCAGATGTTGCCGGGCAGATTGGCCAGCGTCTTGGTCAGTTCCATGCCGCGCGTGGTGGCGGCGCTTTGCTCCATTACATTCTTCAGTGCAGTCGTTGGTTTGTTCAGCGTGGCGAAGGTGATGTGCTTCAGCGTGGAGGGTTTGCCGGGTTTGCTCTTCATGCCGTCGGCGCGGAAGGCCTGCTCGGCGGCGGTAAACACCGCTTGCTTGATGACCCAGCTGGCATCGTTGCCCACGCCTTCGTCGCTGATATACAGCGCGGCATCCTTGGCGGGTGTGGCGTTCAAGGCGCGGAAGGTTGCGTCGAGAATTTCCAGGCTGACTTTGTTATTCAGTTCTTCCGGTTTGCCCAGTCCCACCAGCAACACGCGCTCGGCAGTAACGCCAGACAGTTTGTGCAGCAACAGGGTGGATGCGGCTTTGCCAGTCATGTCGCCGCGCGCAACGAGGTTGCTTAATGTTTTCTGCGCCGCTTGGTCGATGGCTTGCGCCGCAGCGGACAATTTGCCGCCCTCGAACACGCCGACGACCACGCAGCCGCTCTTCAACGAGTCCGGCTTGCTTTGTTTTATGCTAAATTCCACGCGCTGCTCCTTAAATATTAAAAAACATAAAACCTTGTTTGCCCGCAGATTACGCAGATTAACGCCGATTAAACAACAGACAACCCCAGCTTATTGCCAAAACTTTCGGGAGAAGCGAATCCCGACAATAGCTGCTGAAAATCTGCGTGAATCTGTGTAATCTGCGGGCTGAACTGAGATTTGAAAAATTCAATGCCCGATTATCCGCAATCCCCAGACCAAAAGTCAAAGAAGCCATGCAAGCGCAAAGTGCGCGGCATCTTCTATTGGTCGCTGGTGCGCGAATTCGCGGTCATGGGTTTGCTGATTTTTTCCGTGCTGCTGGGCATCATCGTGTTCACCCAGTTGATCCGTTTCCTCGGCGAATCGGTGAGCGGCTTGCTGGCCGTCGATGGCATTCTAGTGATGCTGGGGTTCAGTTCGCTCAACTATCTGCCGGTGCTGCTTTCCATCAGTTTGTTCCTGTCGGTGCTGGTGACGCTGAGCCGATGTTACCGCGATAGCGAGATGGTGGTGTGGTTCTCTTCCGGGGTCGGGCTGACGCGCTGGATTCGCCCGGTGATGGGTTATGCGCTGCCGGTGGTGGCGTTGATCGCGTTGCTGAGTCTGGTGATTTCGCCGTGGGCGTTGACCAAGGCCGACGAGTTCAAGCGCAGGCTGGACAGCCGCGACGATGTTTCCGCCGCCACGCCGGGCGCGTTCCGCGAGTCCAAACAGGCCGACCGCGTGTTTTTTCTGGAAGAAGTGGATACCGAGAAAAAACGCGTCGGCAATATTTTTGTGCAGTCGGTGCAGAACGGCAAAGAAGGCACCATGGTGGCGAAAGAGGGCTATCAGGAAACGGCGGCGAACGGCGACCGTTTTCTGGTGCTGGTCAACGGCACGCGCTACGAAGGCATTCCGGGGCAAGCCAATTTCAAGATCGCCGAATTCGAGCGCTATGCCATGCGCATCGAGCCGGTGGAGTTGCGTCAGGAAGCGCCCAACCTGAAAGCCCGCTCCACGCTTTATCTGCTGCAAAATCCGACGGCATGGAATATGTCGGAACTGGAATGGCGCGTCGGCTTGCCGCTCAGCGCGCTGATCCTGTCGCTGCTGGCGATCCCGCTCAGCTTCGTTGATCCGCGCGCCGGACGCTCGCTCAATCTCATCACCGCAGTGATTGTTTATATGGTTTACAACAACATGATCAGCGTCACCAATTCGTGGGTGGCGCATGAAAAAATCAGCGTGATGGCCGGGTTGTGGGGCATTCATCTGGCGATGTTCGCCATCCTGCTGGCGATGTTCTACCACCGCATTTCGATGCGACCGTGGCAATGGTGGAAGCGATGAAGATTCTCACCAAATATCTGGCGCGGGAAATTTATATCAGCGTGGCGCTGGTGTTCGCCGCGCTGCTGATGCTGTTCGCGCTGCTCGATCTGATTAACGAACTGAACGCGATGGGGCGCGGCGATTACAAGCTGGGTTACGTGCTGCTGTTCGTGGTGCTGACGCTGCCGGGACACATTTACGAATTGTTTCCGGTGGCGGTGCTGATCGGCACGATATTCGCGCTGGTGCAGTTGGCAGCTAACTCCGAACTCACCGTGTATCGCGCCTCCGGTGTGTCGTTGCTGCAATTGATCGCGGCGCTGCTGAAAATCGGCGCGCCGCTGCTGCTGCTGTGTTTTGTGTTCAGCGAATTCATCGCGCCGCCCAGCGAACGTCTGGCGCAACAGACCAAACTCAAAGCGCAGAATGCACAGATCAGTTTGCGCGAATTCCGCTCCGGTGTGTGGGTGAAAGACGAGGGCAGTTTCGTCAATGTGAAAAGCGTGATGCCCGACACCTCGCTGCTGGACGTGAGTATTTTTCAGATGGATGCGAACAACCATTTGCGCAGCATCACCGCCGCCGAGCGCGCCTCTTTTGTGCATGACAAGCTGTGGGCGCTGGAAGGAGTCAGGCAGACGCTGTTTAACGCGCAGGGCGCGAGCGTCAATAAACAGGCGCAGATGGAATGGCATTCGTCGCTGAACCCGGACATCCTCAGCGTGCTGATGGTGGTGCCGGAGCAGATGTCCGCCTGGAATCTCTACCAATACACGCAGCATCTGGCCGACAACCACCAGAAGACCGCGCGCTACGAGATCGCCATGTGGAACAAGCTGGCCTATCCGTTTGCGGTGCTGGTGATGATGCTGCTGGCGCTGCCGTTCTCTTCGTATCAACGGCGCGAGGGCGGCATAGGCGGCAAGGTGTTCGTCGGCGTGGTGCTCGGCCTGAGCTTTCACTTCGCGGGCAGACTGTTCGCCAATCTGGGTGCGCTCAACGAATGGCCTGCGGTGTTGAGCGCGACGGCGATGAGCTGGATATTCCTGACGTTGGCGCTGACCATGCTGTGGCGCACCGAGCGCAGGTGATTTAGCGCGCTGGTGCAGGCTCGGCTGGAGCAACGCTGCTGGCGGCGGAAAGTGCCTGCTGTTCGCGCACCATTCTTTTCACTTCTTCGCGTTTTTCCTTGGGCACTTTACTGAAGGCTTGGTACTTTTCGCGGGCGCGTTCACGTTGTTCCGGTGTGAGTTTGCTCCAGGTTTCCATGCGCGAATGCAGGCGCTGGCGTTGCTGCGCGTTGAGCTTGGGATAGTGCCGGGTGATGGCGATAAAATTCTTCTGCTGCTTTTCCGACAAGGAATTCCAAGTTGCGGACAATGGGGACAGCGCTTCCTTTTGCTGCGGGTTCAAACTTTCCCATGTCTGGGCAAGTGCCGACAGCGGCAGGCTGGCGGCGGATAACAGCAGCAGGAAGAAGCAATTTCTTATCAAGGCAGGCATAGTGCGATCCGCGTGGGTTAATCGACGTACATATCGACCGGCAGGTCGTCGGTCAGGATGGCAATGTCGATCTCCGCATGGTCGTGCTCATAGACATTTTGCCAATAGAGAGAGCCGCCGAACAGAATTGCCACGAGCAACACAGCCAAGCCCCAATTGCCCGCGCGGCTATGCGGCAGATGCAGGTGATGCTGCGCCAGCACGTTGCCGCCCAGCCAATTGGGGATGGAGGAATGTGAAGCGGTGCGCTGGTGTTGCAGTGCGTTTTGGCGTGCGGCCTGCAATTTGTTCAAGGTATGCTGGTCGAGCTGCGCGGCGGAGCGCGTCAGCAGATGCCCGACATTATTCAGTTTGATATTCATGATAGGTCGATTCCCTTCTCTTTTAGCATCAACGCCAGCGCATGCGTCGCGCGTGAGCAGTGGGTTTTGACGCTGCCTTCGGAGCAGCCCATCGCGGCGGCGGTCTCTGCCGTATCCAATTGATCCCAGTAACGCAGCAGGAAGGCTTCCCGTTGACGTGCGGGAAGATGTTGCAGCGCTTCCTCGATTGCCGTCAATACCTGATCTTGTTGCAGGGATTCATCCGGGAGTTGCGGTTGGCTGGCATTGTCCTTGTTTTCCAGCACGTCGAGCGGGTCGAACTCTTCCTCGGCATTCTTCTGGGAAAACGACGAAAACAGGGTAAGCCAATACGAGCGTACTTTCTGGCGGCGAAAGTTGTCAAGAATGGTATTTTGCAGGATGCGGTGGAACAGCATCGGAAACTCATCCGCAGGCTTGTCGCCGTAGCGTTCGGCCAGCTTGAGCATGGCATCCTGCACGATGTCCAGCGCCACATGTTCGTCGCGCACGGCAAACATCGCCTGCTTGAAAGCGCGGCGCTCAATTTGCGCAAGGAAATCGGATAGTTGTTCTCTGGTGGACAAGGTTGGTCTCTCTGAAGGCGGCGCATGATAGCAAATTCCCGTAGTTGCAAGGGTTTTCAGGGGCATCCGGCTTGATTGGGGTTGACCAAAACGCCGCCAGCCTTTATCTTGCGCGGTCTTAAATTAAAGCTAATTGGGTAGTTTTGTCATGGAACTGACGGGCGCAGAAATAACCATCCGCTGTTTGCAGGAAGAAGGGGTCGAATACATATTCGGCTATCCCGGCGGCGCGGTGTTGTTCATTTACGACGAGTTATTCAAACAGGATAAGGTCAAGCACGTACTGGTGCGCCACGAGCAGGCTGCCGTGCATGCCGCCGACGGCTATGCGCGTTCCACCGACAAGGTCGGGGTGGCGCTGGTCACCTCCGGTCCGGGCGTGACCAATGCCGTCACCGGCATTGCTACTGCGTATCTGGATTCCATCCCGATGGTGGTCATCAGCGGACAAGTGCCGACCAGTTTTATCGGCGAAGACGCTTTTCAAGAGGTCGATGCGGTCGGCATCACCCGTCCCTGCGTCAAACACAACTTTCTGGTCAAGGATGCCAAAGACATCGCCAGCACGCTGAAGAAAGCGTTTTATCTGGCCAAGAGCGGTCGTCCCGGCCCGGTGCTGGTGGATATTCCCAAGGATGTGTCGAACCAGAAAGCGGAATATTCCTATCCCGCCACGGTGAACATCCGCTCCTACAATCCGCAAATTCAAGGCGACATCGGCCAGATCAAACGCGCCGCGCAAATGCTGCTGGAAGCCAAACGTCCCATGGTGTATGCGGGCGGCGGCGTGATCCTGTCGGATGCCTCCAAGCAATTGACCGAGTTGGTGCGCCTGCTGGGCGTGCCCTGCACCAACACGCTGATGGGCTTGGGCGGCTTTCCGGCCAGCGACAAACAGTTCGTCGGCATGCTAGGCATGCACGGCACTTACGAAGCCAACATGGGCATGCAGAACTGCGATGTGCTGCTGGCGGTGGGCGCGCGTTTTGACGACCGCGTGATCGGCAACGTGGCGCATTTCAATTCCGTGCCGCGCAAAATTATCCATATCGACATCGACCCGGCTTCCATCTCCAAACGGGTGAAGGTGGATGTGTCCATCGTTGGCGACGTGTCAAATGTACTGACGGATATGCTGGCGGTGCTGAACAGCAGCAAGCAGAAGCCGGATGCGGCGGCGCAGAAAAACTGGTGGAAGCAGATCGACGAATGGCGCGGCGCGAATTCGCTGTCGTACAAGAATTCGAGCGAACTCATCAAGCCGCAATATGTGATCGAGACGCTGCACAAGATCACACAGGGTGATGCGTTTGTAGTTTCCGACGTGGGCCAGCATCAGATGTGGGCGGCGCAGTATTACAAATTCAACCAGCCGCGTCGCTGGATCAATTCCGGCGGCCTGGGGACGATGGGTTTCGGCCTGCCCGCCGCGATGGGCGTGCAGCTGGCGCATCCGGGTGCGACCGTGGCTTGTGTGACGGGCGAAGGCAGTATCCAGATGAACATTCAGGAGCTTTCGACCTGCAAACAATACAACGTGCCGATCAAGATCATCGCGTTGAACAACCGTTATCTGGGCATGGTGCGCCAGTGGCAGGAATTCTTCCACGGCAACCGTTATTCGCATTCCTACATGGATGCGTTGCCGGATTTCGTCAAGCTGGCGGAAGCTTACGGGCACGTCGGTATCTTGGTGGAGAAACCCTCCGATGTGGAAGGCGCACTGAAAGAAGCGTTCGCGCGCAAGGACGATCTGGTGTTCCTCGACTTCCGCACCGATTCCACCGAGAACGTGTACCCCATGGTTCCCGGCGGCAAGGGTTTGTCCGAAGTGATTCTGGCGGAGGACTTGTAACATGCGACATATCATTTCTTTGCTGATGGAAAACGAAGCGGGTGCACTGTCGCGCGTGGCCGGGCTGTTCTCGGCGCGCGGTTACAACATCGAGTCGCTTAACGTCGCACCGACCGAAGACCCGACCCTGTCGCGCATGACCATCGTCACCAGCGGTTCTGACGAGGTGATCGAGCAGATCAACAAGCAGCTCAACAAGCTGGTGGATGTGGTTACGGTGATGGACTTGACCGACGGCGACCACATCGAGCGCGAATTGATGCTGGTCAAGGTGTTTGCTGTGGGTGACGCGCGCGAAGAACTGAAACGTATCGCGGATATTTTCCGTGGACGCATCATCGACGTGACCGACAAGTCTTACACCATCGAACTGACCGGCGCGGGTTCCAAGCTGGACAGTTTTTTGCTCGCCATCGACCACAGCTTGATTCTGGAAACAGTGCGCTCCGGCGCATCCGGCATCGGGCGCGGCGACCGCATTTTGAAACTTTAATTTTTTGATTTTTACGACGAGGCCAACATGAAAGTTTATTACGACAAAGACGCAGACCTGTCCCTGATCAAGGGCAAACAAGTCACCATCATCGGCTACGGCTCGCAAGGCCATGCCCACGCACAAAACCTGAAGGAATCCGGCGTGAACGTGACCGTCGGTCTGCGCAAGAGCGGCGCTTCCTGGAAGAAGGCGGAAGGTGCAGGACTGAAGGTCGCTGAAGTGGCCGACGCAGTGAAGAGCGCCGACGTGGTGATGATGTTGTTGCCCGACGAAAATATTCCCGATGTTTACAATAATGAAGTTGCGCCCAACATCAAGCCCGGCGCAGCGCTGGCTTTCGCCCACGGCTTCAACGTGCATTACAACCAGGTCGTGCCGCGTGCCGATGTGGACGTAATCATGATCGCACCGAAAGGCCCCGGACACACCGTGCGTTCCGAATACCTCAAGGGTGGCGGCGTTCCTACGCTGATCGCGGTGTATCAGGACAAGAGCGGCAAAGCGAAAGACATCGCATTGTCCTACGCGGCAGCCAACGGCGGCACCAAGGGCGGCGTGATCGAGACCAACTTCCGCGAAGAAACCGAGACCGACCTGTTCGGCGAACAAGCCGTGCTGTGCGGTGGTGCGGTTGAGCTGGTGAAAGCCGGATTCGAGACATTGACCGAAGCCGGTTACGCTCCCGAGATGGCCTACTTCGAGTGTCTGCACGAACTGAAGCTGATCGTTGACCTGATGTACGAAGGCGGCATCGCCAACATGAACTATTCCATTTCCAACAACGCTGAATATGGCGAATACGTTACCGGTCAACGCGTGATCGGCGACCAAGCCCGTGCCGCGATGAAGGAATGCCTGAAGAATATCCAGAACGGTTCCTACGCCAAACAGTTCATCCTGGAAGGCCGCACCAACTACCCGGAAATGACCGCGCGCCGCCGTTTGAACGCCGAGCATCCGATTGAAGTGGTAGGCGGACAATTGCGTTCCATGATGCCGTGGATCGGCAAGAACAAGCTGGTCGATCAATCTAAAAACTAGTGAAACGCGAAAGGTGAAACGTGAAATGTAAACCGTTTCTTCGTTTCACCTTTCACAGCTTCACCTTCACGTTTCACATTTCTCAATGAAAAACTATCCCCACCCCATTATTGCCCGCGAGGGCTGGCCGTTTCTGGCGATCACTTTGGCGTTGGCCGTTGCTGCCAGCTTCTGGTGTGCGACCTGGTCGATTCCGTTGTGGATCATCTTCGTGTTCGTGTTGCAGTTCTTCCGCGACCCGGCACGCGTGATACCGCAGCAAGCCGGTGCGGTGCTGTCGGCCTGCGACGGGCGCGTCATCAAGGTGGAACGCGCGCAAGACCCTTACGTCCAGCGCGAAGCGATTCTGGTCAGCGTGTTCATGAACGTGTTCAACGTGCATTCCAACCGCAGCCCGGTTGACGGCATGGTGCAGCATATCTGGTACAAGCCGGGCAAGTTCGTGAACGCCGATCTGGACAAAGCTTCCACCGAGAACGAGCGCAACGCGGTGTGGCTGAAGACCGCCGACGGACAGGACGTGACCAGCGTGCAAGTGGCCGGACTCATCGCACGCCGCATCCTGTGTTACGTCAACGCGGGCGACGTGCTGACGCGCGGCCAGCGCTACGGCTTCATCCGTTTCGGTTCGCGCGTCGATATTTATCTGCCGTTGACCGCTAACGTCAAGGTTGCCATCGGTGATAAAGTACGCGCCACCGAAACCATCCTGGCGCAACTCTGACCCCACCATGACCGAACCGATACAGCGCAAGAACATGGACCTACGCAGGCGCAGCATTTATCTGTTGCCCAACCTGTTCACCACGGCCGCGCTGTTCGCCGGGTTTTACGCCATCGTGCAGGCGATGAACGCCAAGTTCGAATACGCCGCCGTGGCCATCTTCATCGCCATGGTGCTGGACGGTTTGGACGGGCGCGTGGCGCGCATGACGCACACCCAGAGCGAATTCGGTGCCGAATACGACAGCCTGTCCGACATGGTGTCGTTCGGCGTTGCCCCCTCCATCCTGATGTACGAGTGGGCGTTCCGCGATCTGGGCAAATGGGGCTGGTTCGCCGCTTTCATCTACTGCGCGGGCGCGGCCTTGCGGCTGGCGCGTTTCAATACCAACATTGATGTGGTCGATAAACGCTACTTCCAGGGCTTGCCCAGCCCGGCGGCGGCGGCGCTGGTGGCGGGCGCGGTGTGGGTGGCAACGGATAACAGTTTCATCGGCTCCGATTTGCGCTGGTACGCCGCCGCGCTCACCGTGTTTGCGGGCTTGAGCATGGTCAGCAACCTCAAGTATTACAGCTTCAAGACCATCAATATGCGCAAGAGCGTGCCGTTCATCGTCATCTTCCTGTTCGCGCTGTCCTTCATGTTCGTCGCGCAAAATCCGCCACTGATCCTGTTCCTGCTGTTCCTCGGCTATTGTTTGTCCGGCTACGTCATGTTGCTGCTCAAATTGCGCAAGCCGAAAACGCCGCCGCCGTTGCCGTAATTTTTTATCGTTGCCACAACGTCTCCGCTTGTCCTGCCGCGTGATTCAACACGCGGCACAGCACGAACAACAAATCCGAAAGCCGATTCAGATATTTCAGCCCCTGCGCCGGGGCTGATTCTTTTTGCATGAGCAGAAAATATTCGCGCTCGGCGCGCCGCGCCACACTGCGCGCCACATGGCATAGTGCGGCGGCGCGCGTGCCGCCGGGCAGGATGAATTCCTTGAGCGGCGGAAGAGTAGCGTTGTAATGCGCGATGGCGGTATTCAGCCGCCCAAGTTTTTCTGCGGCTAACGGTGCGCCGGGCGTGGCGAGCGCTCCGCCCAGATCGAACAAATCATTCTGAATACGCAACAACTCATCGCGAATAGCTTCCGGCAGCGTTTCGGCGAGCAATACGCCGAGTTGGCTGTTCAGTTCATCAACGCTACCGATGGCGCAGATGCGCGCACTGTCCTTGGCGACGCGCGAACCGTCCGCCAATCCGGTGCTGCCATCATCGCCGGTGCGTGTGGTGATTTTGCTCAGTCGCATATGGCCACCTCTAAAAATCCAAATTTGCGAGCATCCGCTTCGCGGATTGCCTGCTTACCCCACTTCGTCGCAATACTGCGTTACTCACAAAAAATTTCTCCTTACATATTTCATATATGCCGCATCGCAATTTTTTGCTCGCGCCTTGTCTTGCTTAGAACTTTGAATTTTTAGAGGCGGCCATCACTGCTTCTCCAGACAAGCCAGATAAATCGCGGCATCCGGCGCGGTCTTGTTGCGCTGCGCTTGCCAGATCATTTCGCCCAGACAATCCATCATTGCGTGCTGCGCCTCGTGCTCCGATTGGTATTTGTGTGTGAGCCGCGCGAATTGCTCGCGTATGCCCAGCGGCTGGCCGATGGAAATCTGTTCCTCGATGGTGAGATGCATCATCAGGTGCAGGAAGGGATTGAGCACATTGCCGTCTGCCGCGTAATCCTTATCCTGATTGCGTTCCGGGTCGTTGAACAACGCGTGGAATTCCGGGTGTTTGTCTATCAGTTGTGCGGTCAGGTCTTCCAGCGGTGTGAGCAATTCCTTCGCGCAACGTTTGCGCCAGGATTCAAACAGAAACAGTCTTGCTTCGTCGCGGGAGGGATTGAACATGTGGCATTCCTTGAAAGAGCGGCGGATTGTCCTTGCAACCGCCGTAGCCGTCAACGAGGAGGGCGTGAGTAAAAGTGTAATGCAAAGACCTTATGCTTGATATGTCCTATTCGCGGGAATTGCGGTAACATGATTTCCAGAAAAAATAACCGGCAGCAGACCGGTTCATCATCAGCAAACAACGAATGGTTGTTGTTAAACGTCGCCGTTGGGAGGGTTTCGCTGTGCATACATCTAGCAGCCAAGTATCGAGCAAAGTTATCGGCATTATTCTGGGAATATTTTGGGCGGGTGCGGTCGGCGCGCAGTCCACTGAAGAAGAAAATCTGGCGCTGGTTTACGGCGACCAATTTACGACCACGCTCGCCACCGGCAGCCGCCAGTCCGTCTCCAAAGCGCCCGCCGCCGCTACCGTTATCACCGCCCAGGATATTCAGGCCATGGGTGCCACCGATTTGGATCAGGTCATGGAAAGCGTGCCCGGCGTGCATGTGTCGATGCAGCATGTCGCCATGAACCCGATATACAGCTTTCGGGGAATTCACACCAAGGAAAATCCGCAAGTCCTGATGCTGGTCAACGGGCTTCCGATCACCAATGTATTTGTGGGCGACCGCAGCCAGCTTTGGGGTGGCATGCCGCTGGAAAACGTGGAGCGCATCGAAGTGATACGCGGGCCGGGCTCGGCGCTGTACGGTGCCGATGCCTTCTCCGGGGTCATCAATATCATCACCAAAACTTCGGCAAACATTCAGGGAGTCGAAGCCGGGCTGCGCAAAGGCAGCTTTAATGCGACCGACGCGTGGGCGCAATACGGGGGGCAGTTGGGAGAACTGGACAGCGCTTTCTATTTCCGCGCCGGAAATAGCGACGGCTCGCAAGCCAATATCCAGGATGCCGTCGGCGGATCCGGCCCGCTCAGCACAAGTCGAAAAGCACTCGATGCGCGCGCTGATTTGTCCAAAGAAGCGTGGCGCTTTCGCGCGGGCTATCAGCAACGCGAATTGGGTGTGGGTGCGGGGCTGGCTGGAGTGTTGGATGCCAATTCGCGCGGAAATGTGAGCAAGATGAATATGGATTTGAGCTACGACCAAACAAACTGGGCTCCGAATTGGGATGTGTCCGGGGTGGCCGGTTATTACAATATCAGAGAGCATGGCGAGCCGTACTACACTCTTTTTCCTGGGATGCTCGGAAACCCAGCTCATTCCGAACAACACACTCACTCCAGCGTTTCCGCTTTCTATACCGGTTTCGACAAGCATCGGCTACGCATAGGTTCTGGAATTCAAGTGGATGATTTGTATGCGGTTCAAGAAAGCAAAAACTATAAGTTTGTGCTTGTGGCAGGTGTCCCGACTCTGCAACCCATTGCGTGGCAGGATGTGACCGGCACTTCTTTGGCCTATCTGCTGCCGCACAAACGCAACGTGGTCTATGCCTACGCCCAGGACGAATGGAGTATTACCAATGACTGGGCGCTGACGGCCGGTGTGCGGCATGACCGCTATTCCGACTTCGGCAGCACCACCAATCCGCGTCTGGCGCTGGTATGGGATGCCGCCTACAACGTCGTGGTCAAGGCCATGCACGGTACAGCTTTCCGCGCCCCGGCGTTTACCGAAATGTACAACACCACCAACCCGGTGGGAACGGGCAATTCCAGCATCAAGCCGGAGACCATTACTACGGACGAACTTGCTTTCTCATGGCAGCAAACAAGCAAATTGCGCAGCAACCTGAATCTTTTTCGTTACCACATGAGCAACATCATAATCCCCGATACCACCCCAACACATGTGTATCAGAATGCGGGCGACCAGACAGGGTGCGGACTGGAATTGGAAGCCACTTATGATGCGACCAGCAATCTGCGATATTCCGGTAATTATTCGTTGCAGCATTCCATTGATAGCAAAACTGGAAAAGATGCGGGGATGGCTCCGCGCAGGCATTTGTTTGCGCGCGTAGATTGGCGTTTTGCACCGCAATGGCAATTCGGCACCACGCTCAACTACGTGGCAGACCGCATGCGCGAGCCTGGCGATATGATTCACACCAACAAAATTCCCGATTACACCACGGTGGATATGAATTTACGGCGCGAAAATTTTGTCGAGGGATGGGATGCGCGCGTCATGATAACCAACCTGTTCAACCGCAATGCGCTGGAACCGACATTCTTATCCTCGGGCATCACCTCCGACCTGCCGCTGCCCGGACGCGCTTTGTATGTGCAGGTACAGTGTTGGCTTTGAGTTTTTGTAGGTGCGAATTTATTCGCACATCTCGTATGTTTTTTGTACGAATAATTTCGCACTCACACGGCTTTAATTTCCATTTAGCTCAACTTGCTGCCTGCCAACGCCGCTTGGCTGGCCCTTCATACCGGATATGGGCGCAGGTCAGCGGAAACAGGCTTCCCTCCTCTTTATTTTCCGCTTCGATATAACAGGGCGGTATGCCCGCGAGAAACGCGGGAAACAGGAACAGGTAGTATTCCTGCGGTGACAGCCCCAAATCCGCCGCCAGTGCGGCGCACAAGCCTGCGTAGTTCATGCTTTGCCGCCAGCGTCCGCCAATCAAAATTTCCTCAATTGAAAATGCGAGCCGGACATAGTCGCCGTCGGCCAAGCCGAGTTCCTGCGCCAACGCCATGGTCGGCTTGATACGCTCGTCTGCTGCGGCAATGGGGCGACCGTATCCGGCGATGCTGCGCTTTTGTTTGAGTTCGGTTGCCACCAGTTCGGCCAGATCGCCGCCGTTCTCAACATGTTGTTTGGCTCGCATGAAAAATTCAATGGCGCGAATATCAATGCCGCGCCCGTAGATGGTTGCTTCGGAAATCGCCAGCGCGGCGGCAATGCCCAGATTGCCGGTGCTGCGCGCCGTCCCGGCCAGCGCTGCCACGCGGTTGTTCCAGATGCGCGCATCGGGGTAACTGGTGTGCGTCCAGATGGCCTGCATCAGCCGCAATTGCGCGGGCGAAAAACGCCTGCCAGTGATACCGAAAACAAACAGCTCAACCCACTCCATATCTTTCAGATCGGCGTGCAAATCGTGCCCCCGGAACACCGCCCGGCTGCCGACGAAACACGCGCCCATCTGCGTCTTCAAACAGCCAACGTGTTCCAGCAATGTCAGCGGCTTCATGCTTGCTCCCTTGCGTTGTCGTGTTGCAGTTCGATGGCGAAGAACGGGAATTTTTTGTGCCCGAGTTGGCGCTGTTCCAGCGCGTGCGCGGCGGCTCCCGGCAGGCGCAGCAGCAGGTACAACATTTCGCCTTGTTCCGGGGTGAAGCCCAGATCGGCCAACGCGGCAGCGGCAACAAAGGACAGCGCCAGCGGCAGGCCGCATATTTCCTCCAGCTCGGAGCGATGCTGTTCCAGCCAAACGAGACGCGGGCTTGAATTCAGACTGACAAAACACGCGAGCGCCTGCTTGACCGGAGTCGCCGTGCTTGCGCCGTGCGGATCGAAGCCGGGCTTATGTTGTGGTGTTGGCCAGATGGAAACTTCTTCCGGCATAGATTGAGTTAACCACTTCTGCCAAGCATCGAGGTCGGTGCCGCATGTCTCCCACGCTTGCATGGTCAGAAACACTTCGCGTCCGCCGCCATATTGGCCTGCGCCCACCGCCAACGCCGCGATCAGGCAAGCGGCGGAAGTCGAGCCGCCCACGCCGCCGCACATCGCGGCATGCACCGCCGCATCGCGCGGACCGGGGTTGGCCAGCGCCACGGCCAGCGCTTCCAGCAAGTCGGCTTCGGCCTTGGTCAGCGCCTCATCGCGGAACAGCAGGGCGAGCATTTCCACCCAGCGAATTTGCCCCAGCAATTCGCCATACACGTCATAGCCCCGGCAGAACGCGGCGCGCGCAGCGAAAGGGTTGTCGGGTTCGGCTTCTTCGAGCCAGATACGGGTTTGAATCACCGGCTCGCTCATTGCAATGCTCCCAGAGTTTTCATGCGCACGCCGATGGGGGGCACTTCTTCAGCATCAACGCGGATGTCGAGCAAGGTCGGCCCTTTGCGCCGCAGCATGGCATCGAAGTCCAGCGCGTCCAGTTCTTGCGGCGAATGGATCACGTGCGCGGGAATGTGCATGGCTTCGGCCTGTTTGCAGTAATCGACGGGCGGAAGTTCGCAGCCTATGGACTCGGCCTTGGCGATGCGCTGACCGTGTTTGACCATGCCCAAGGCGCTGTCGTTGAGCACCACAAACACCACCGTAAGTTGCTCCATCACCGCCACGGTAATTTCCTGCCCGCTCATCAGGTAAGCACCGTCGCCCGTGATGCAGACCACCGGATCTTTCGGGTTGCCGCGCGCCGTGCCGATTGCCGCGCCGATAGACCAGCCCATCGGGCAAAAATCCATCAGCACGCGCAGCCAGCTGGCCAGCCCCGAGCGTTGCTCAGGATTATTATTCTGTCCCCGATTGAGCCGCCGATTGCGCGGCTGGAGATAATGCACCGTCCACACCATGCTGTTGCCGATGTCGGCGAGAAAGCGCGTGGTGGGCGGGCAGCGTTCGGACAAGGTTTTCATCAGACGTTGCGGTTTGATCGGTGTGGCTTCGGAATGGTAGCTAGCGGGCGACTCGAACGTGACTCTGGCCTGATCGCTGTCCACGCGAGGGAGGTTGGAGCGGTAAGCGTCGGCTTGCAGCAGTTCGATCAGGTGGTCGCAGGTCGAGCGGATGTGGCCGCGCACATGCAGCTTGGCCATCGGCGAACGCATCAGGTTGTCCTCCGAGTTGTCGATATGCACCAAGCGATTGTTGAGCAGCGAATCGCACCAGCCGCGACTGATGAGTTCGCTGAATCCGGTGCCGAAAGCCAGCACAATGTCCGGCGTGCTGGCCAATAGTTCGGTGGCACTGAGGTGTCCGCCGAAGCCGAACACGCCGCAATAGGCCGGATGCAGCGGATTGATAAAGCCTTTGGCATCGGGCGTGGTGACGAACAGCGCGCGGGTCAGCTCGGCCAGTTCCATGATCGCCTCGATGGCATCGCCGCAGGCTGCGCCGATCAGAAACACCACGCGCGGGCTATGCTCCAGTTCGTCCTTGAGCCGGAGTACCGCATGCTCATCAATCAGCACCGGCTCGTGTTTGAACAAGGCGGCAAGATCGTAGGCGGGAGTCATGCTTGCAACAGTGCCGCGCAAAATATCCAGCGGAATCGCCAGATGCACCGCACCGCCGGGAGCCTGATGCGCCGTCATCAGCGCGTTGGCCAGCTTGCGCTCGAACTGGCTGGGGTGGGTCACCATCGCGTTGTAGCGGGTGCAGTGTTGAAACATGGCAAAGGCGTTGACCCCGGTGCTGGAGGATTCCTGCAACGCGCCTTTGCCGAATGAGGACAGCACCGGCAGACCGCTGATCGCCAGCAGCGGAATGTTGTTGTCGTGGGCGCAGGCCACGCCGGTGAGCATATTGGTCGAGCCGGGGCCGGAGGTGGCGCAGCACACGCCCAGCCGTCCGGTCTCGCGCGCATAACCGTCGGCCATGAAAGCCGCCCCCGCTTCGTGCCGCGCCACAATCGGGCGCAGACCGCCGCGTCGCTGACTGCGCGCCATGGCGTTGTACAGCGGTTCGATCGCGCCGCCCGGCACGCCGAACACATATTCAACACCGATTTGTTCCAGATAAGCCACCAGCAAATCCGCTGCTTCCAGCGTTTGCGGCGGCATGATTTTGTGTTTGTGATGGGCGAGCGAAATTTCAGCATCCATGGCAGAACTCCTCCTGAAGAAGTTGATAAGCGCATTCTTGTTTGCCGCCGATGAACATCGGCATGCCGGTCTGGAGCCGGCTATTTTTTGCGACGAAGCATGCTACCGTAATTTATTGCAAGAAACCACAGATACTAAGTGGGTACTATAAAGCCGTGAAGATGCCCGTCAATAGGCGATCTGCATCATGCGCATGCTGGAGAATGGCGTGTTTGTTGGGCTGCGGGCGAGGTGGGTGGTCTGGAAGTTGTTTGAACATCAGACGGGCGCTGCATCGGGTAAAACAATTTTTCCCCTTTAACCCGTAAAATCCTTTAGAAGCATTATCTCCTGTGCAACGGCATTAGCCGCGAACATTCCGGTACATTGCATGATGGCTTCACCATTGATGACTTACTTGATTGCCTTGATGCGCCTGCGCCGCAACGCTCGTCTCACGCGTTCCCGGTTCGAGGCGGAGCGTCTGTTGAGGTTTCGTGAATTGGTGCGTCATGCGCAACAGCATTCGCCGTACTACGCGGCAATCATGCAGGCGCGCGGGATAGAACTGGAAAAGTGCCTACCTTCCGACTTTCCTATCCTGACCAAGCGCCTGCTGCACGACAACTTCGACGACATTGTGACCGACCGCCGCGTTACGCTTGCAGGCATTACTGAGTTTTTGCAACACTCGCGCGATCCCGAAGAACGTTATCTCGGCGAATTCGTCGTGCTACATACGTCAGGCTCTTCCGGCGAAGTCGGACATTTCGTTTTCTCGACTGCGGACTGGGTGCGCGGGTGGGCCGGACTTTCCCGTGTGATCAAGCCCCGATTTCGACGTACCCGGGTTGCCTTCTTTGGCGCGACGGATGGGCATTTTGCCAGCGTCACCTGGTCCGTCACGGCGCGTCAGGGCGCGGGTCGATTTTTATGTGATGTTGCGACTTTTGACATCAACGCGCCGCTCGCCGCGACACTGACCAAACTAAACGCATTTCAGCCGCATGTCCTTGGCGGCTATGCCACGGGCAACAAAATATTGGCGGAAGCACAACTGGCCGGGCGCTTACAGATTCGTCCCGAGGTAATCCAATGCGGTGGCGAGCCGTTGACCGCAGGCGACCAAGCTTGGCTGGAACAGGTGTTCGGTTGCCCGTGTATCAATGTCTATGGCGCTACCGAATCCATGCTGATGGGTGTTGTGCGCACGGGCGATCCCGGTATGACTTTGTTTGACGATGAACTGATTGTCGAACCGGCCGCCGACCATGTTTTGCTGACCAACTTGTTCAACCGCACGCTACCGCTGATCCGCTATCGCATGAGCGATACGCTGCGTCTGACGGATAGGCAAAGCCCTTATGGTCATTACCCGGTGATTGCGCCCGTCGTCGGCCGCAACGAGCGCGTGCCGCTATTTCGCAACCCGCAGGGCGAAACCGATTTCATCAGTCCGCATATCATCAACGAAATTTTCGTACCGGGAGTTTGGCGTTTTCAGATGCGCTGGATCGACGAGACGACATTCCGCTTTGCCATCTGCCTGGACACTGGGCTGGATGCGGCAGGGCGCGCCACTGCCATCGCCGCTATCGAAACACGTCTGCACGAGATTCTCGATCAGAAGAAATTGAGCAACGTGCAATTCGAGGTGGAAGTGGTCGAAGACATTCCGCTTGATCCCGTTACGCGCAAATTCAAATTGGTGGTAATGCCAAAGGAATCTGCGACCAGACTTGATACAGCCAGTAACTTTCATGCGAAATCATTTTCCTGAAATCCCTGGGGCGAAGTCCCGTGACGCGGCGAAATTCCCGGCACATGTGAGCCTGATCGGAATAGCCGCTCTTGGCCGCCACCTCTGACCAGCTAAGGTTATTTGCGTCAATTCTTTGTCGTGCTTGAAACAAGGATTCCTCCGCTCGACCAATGCCGTGGAGTTGGCGAAGAGGCTGACCCGTCCAATTTTTGATGCGTCGATCAACCTGCCTATCGCCCAGATCTTTGCTTCCGTATGCGGCACGCCGGGCAATGCCATCTGACCAATCGTGGAACTGGCTTGGTGAGGAAAATTCCGTTGGTTGTACCGCACGCCAGCGTGGAGTCAGGAAATTCTCAATCAGATTTAGACGCTCTTCATCGCTTGTGGCTGCAAGAACTGAATGCGCCATTTCTTGCCAGTGCCCATCAAACACATCACAAAATTGGCTGTATCGATCCAAATGCAATGAAATATCCAAGCCTGTTAATGCGCGGATCGCGTCAGGATAAATCAGTACGGAAAATAGTTGCACGGGCCCGGGGTTGTCGCTCACAGACGGTTGCGTGTGAGGCCCCGAGAAGACTACCGGCATTCCGGGGTGACTTGCATTCGCACCAGCACTCATGTCGATGCGCGTGTCGTGCCCCCGGATAACCCAAGTGATAACGCACGTCGGAGTCGGGGGAAATTGGTTGCGTCGTTCATCTAATGCCAAGTCCGCCTCCAACGTATTTCGAGTCACGTAGGCACGAACACATGCAGCCAGCGCAGCGCTGGGGGAAATGAACGCGCTAAGCGTTGTCCCTTGCTTGCCATGCACTTCTTTTACGACTCGATTGGGCGGAATAATCATAGGCCAGTCTAGCATTTCCAAACTGATGTCTGAAACGTTCAAGACAAAGGGGATGGGTTGCATGCACAGTCATGCCAGCTGAGCGCATGAGCGCAAGCCATATTAAAAATTATTGAACGCCAACCAAACACCAAAGGAAATCTCAATGTCCTATTTTCTTGCATCCTCAATATTCGTTTTAGGAGTCGGCCACATTTTGTACGGTTTAATTCAATTCCGCGCTCCTCTTGCTTCAGCCGTAGCAAACGGTTTTTACAATCAATTTCGCGGCTACGATTTGAGATGCGTTGCGTTCTGGTTTATGGCGTTTGGACCGCTGCTGATGCTGGTGGGGCAGATCAGCATTCGAGTTGTCGCTGCGGGTGATATGTCCACTGTCCGGCTAATCGGGTACTACCTGGCTGGTGTCACGTTTGCAGGATTGGCGGCCTTTCCGAAATCCCCGTTCTTGATCGCGTTTCCACTTTCTTTGATGTTCCTTGCTTCGGGATACGGGCTATTGTGATGACCATCAGCGATACGCTCAAAAGCAGCGGTTCAACCCGTTGGTCCAAACATTTCAGGTCGCCGACTTGCTGCCGGTATCAATCTAAATTCTTCTGTTTGAATTCGCAAAGATCCTGAATGATGCACTCGCGGCATTTCGGTTTGCGCGCCACGCACACATAGCGACCATGCAGGATCAGCCAGTGGTGCGCGTCGAGTTTGAATTCTTCCGGCACGACTTTCAGCAGCTTATTTTCCACTTCCGTCACATCTTTGCCGGGCGCTAATCCGATGCGGTTGCTGATGCGGAAGATGTGGGTATCGACGGCGATGGTGGGCTGGCCGAAGGCGGTGTTGAGCATCACGTTGGCGGTCTTTCGCCCTACGCCGGGCAAGGCTTCCAGCGCTTCGCGCGTGCTCGGGACTTGTCCGCTGTGCAGCTCAATTAGCATGCGGCACATCGCCATGATGTGTTTGCTTTTGGTCTGATACAGGCCGATGCGCTGCACGTATTCGCGCAGCGCTTCTTCGCCGAGAGCTAGGATTTTTTGCGGCGTGTTGGCGACGGGGAACAGCTCGCGCGTGGCGAGGTTGACGCTCTTGTCGGTGGCCTGCGCCGAGAGAATCACCGCCACCAATAACTCGAACGGCGAGGCGTGTTTAAGTTCGGTGGTCGGGTGCGGATTGGCCGCTTGCAGGCGTAAAAAAATATCGCGGCGTTTGGCGGGGTTCATTTTTTCAAATCAAATTAAAAGTAGGTGGGCACGTGATTTGTGCCCACGCGGTTGCCGCACAACTACTCTCAGCGCGGGCACATGAAACGTGTCCACCCTACTTGGCTATGCTGGCTTAGTGGAAGCCCGCTTGGTTTTTCCGGTAATGCGGGCGGTTTGTTCGGTAAGCGTGAGCAAGCCGAGCAAAGCGGTGTTCACGGCTTCCGAAGTTGGGAATGCCTTGGCGATGGAGGGGTCGAGAAGCACCACGGATGTGCCCTTTGCCACCTCTTTGTAGAATTTGCCGCGTTCGAGCCGGGTGAAATCCGAGCGCTTGTATTCGGCGCGCATTTCGTCTTTAGCTTTCTTCATAAAGTTTCCTTTCCGCACGGGTAACACGGCGTGCGCTGATGATACGGATAACACCGGGGGTATGCGTGTGAAAGACCGCAAGCAAGCGCCCCAAACCGGACAAGCCGAAAGTGACGTAACGCGGTTCGCCCACCGAATGATCCGGGTCGGGGCCGGAGAGTGCAAGCTGGTCAAGGAACACCGAACCCGCCTCGTCAAACGAAACACCATGCTTGCGGATATTCGCTGAGGCTTTTTTTGTATCCCACTCGAATTTCATCACCGGGCACGCTCCAGTTAATTCGTGACCCGATTGTAAACTCAAATTGCAGCAGGCGTAGGTTAGGCACGGTTTATATGCCCATGCGGTTGCATCGACAACCTTTTATCCGCAGATTTAGCAGATGAAACAGATTCAAAACCCCAACCTCGTGGAAACGCCCGCCAATAGGCGATCAGCATCATGCGATACGCGTAGATTGGCTATTGGCGGGCATCTTAGGGCGATGGGCTATTAAAAACACACTACGGCATTTGCGCGTGGGCACAAACCCCGCACCCAACGCTTAATGCGTCGCGGGCGAGCAGCCGCTGTCTATCGGTGTTGGAACGATAAAGTTTTTGCGCTTCTGCGTGGCGCGCAGGTTGAGCCAGTTCTTCCACGCGATGAGGCAGCCCAGCCCAATGAACGCGCCGGGCGGCAGGATGGCGATGAGGAAGCCGTGGTAGTTGGGGATGACGTGAATCACCCAGCCTTGCGCCCAGTCGCCCAGCGCCAGGTCGATGCCGGAAAACAGTGTGCCTTTGCCGATGATTTCGCGGAACGCGCCCAGCACGCCGAGCACGGCGGTCAGGCCGAGCCCCATGGCGAAACCGTCCAGCGCGGAAGGCAACGCGGCATTCTTGGAGGCGAAGGCTTCCACGCGCGCCAGCACGATGCAGTTGGTGACGATCAGCGGAATAAAAATGCCCAGCACCACGAACAGACCGTACATGTAAGCGTTCATCAGGTATTGCACCACGGTGACCAGCACCGCGATGATGAGGATGAACACCGGGATGCGGATTTCGTTCGGCACGTAGTTGCGGATGGGCGCGATGGAGGCACCGCTCAAGGCCATCACCACGGCAGTGGCGAGACCGAGGCTCACGCCGTTCACCACCGTGCTGCTCACGGCCAGCAACGGGCACATGCCCAGCAGTTGCACGATACCGGCATTCTGTTTCCACAGGCCGTTATAGAAAATGTCTTTGTATTCCTGAAGGCTCATTTTGATTGCTCCTCAAACCCCTCCCGGCCTCCCCTTGTCAGGGGAGGAGTGGGGTGCGTTAGTTTTGCAACGCGCGTTTCAATTATCGTGAACATTGAATTACTTCCCGCGTTCCTCCCCTGACAAGGGGAGGTTAGGAGGGGTTGGTTTTTGTTCTGCGAACAACTTGTCGCGGTTTTCGCCAAAATAGATCAATGCCTTGTTCACCGCTTTGACCACGGCGCGCGGCGTGATGGTCGCGCCCGCCATGTAGTCGAACTGCCCGCCGTCCTTCTTCACTTTCCAGTCGGCATCTTTGTACGTCTCGCGCGACTTGCCGTCGAAGCCCTTGATCCACGGGCTTTTCGGCAGCTCGATGTAATCGCCAAGCCCCGGCGTTTCCTTGTGCGCCACCACGCGCACGCCGGCCAGTTCGCCGTTGGCGCGCACCGCCAATATCAAAAATATTTTGCCGCTGTAACCGTCCGGCGCGATGGCTTCCAGCACCACGGCGGAAGGTTCGCCTTTGAGGCGTGCGCGATAGGCGGTAGTGGTATCGGCAGTGCCCAGCAACTCGCTGGCGGGAACGCTCATTGTGTCTTGAATCACGTCGTTGTCGAACAACGACGACGGCACGATCTGCATGATGAGTTTCAACTTCTCGGCTTCTTCGCTTTTCACGATTGCGTCATGCGTCATAAAAAAAGTCGAAGCCAGAATCGCCGTGCCGATCACGGCGAAGAACACCAGGTTGACGGCGGTCTGCAAAGTGGAACGGGCGATGCGTTTCATTTGCCGTCTCCTTTTTTGCCGAACACTTTGGGTTGCGAGTAAGCGTCGATCAGCGGCACGCAGATGTTCATCAGCACGGCGGCGAACGCCACGCCGTCGGGGAAGCCGCCGAAGGTGCGGATCAGATAGGTGAGCAGTGCCGCGCCTGCGGCGTAGATCACTTGCCCTCTATGCGTGGTGGGGCTGCCGATGGGGTCGGTGTAAATGAAGAACGCGCCCAGCATCGCCGCACCGGAGAACAGGTGGAATAGCGGCGCGACATAGTGCGCGGGGTCGGTCAGATGGAAGACGGCGGCGATAACAAACAGCGTACCGAGATACGTGATCGGGATCACCCAACTGATGACGCGCGTCAGCAGCAGATAGCCGCCGCCGATAGCAAAACCGATGGCGACCATCTCGCCGCCCTTGCCACCGAGGTAGCCGAAAATCGGCATGTCGCGTATCGCATCCACCGACAGGCCGAGATGCAGTTGCGTCTTCAATGTGTCCAGCGGCGTGGCCATGGTGAACGCATCCAGCGTGGATGCGGCGGGCAACACGCCGTTGAAAATGAAATTCAATTGTTCCGCGAACGACAGCCCGGCAGCGCCCAGCGTGTTCGGCGAAATCCAGTGCGTCATGTGTCCGGGGAAAGAAATAATCAGCACCGCGTAACCGATCATCGCCGGGTTGAACACGTTGTTGCCCAGCCCGCCGTACAAATGTTTGGCAACCACCACGCCGAACGCCGTGCCGACCACAATCAACCACCACGGCGCGAGCGCCGGAATCGACAGCGCCAGCAACCAGCCGGTAATCAGCGCGCTGTTGTCGGACAGAAACGGCTTGAGCGGACGGTTGCGCAGCTTGAGCATGATCGCTTCGGTGACCAGCGCGGTGACCGAAGCCAGCGCCAGCGACACCAGAATCGCCGCACCGAAATACCACACGTATAACGCGATGCCGGGAATCAGCGCGATCAGCACGCGCAGCATGATCTGGCTGACGCTGGTGGGGGTAGTGATGAAGGGGGATGACCACATGGTTGGGCTGTTCCTTAACTATGTTTCGGCGACTCGTCGTCCGCGCCGGAATGGGAGGCGTTCTCGTGGAACTTGGCGCGGCGCGCTTCGATTTCGGCGATCTCGGCCTGCTGTTGCGGTGTTAGCGCAGCGGTGTTTTGCGGCTGCTCGGCGGCGGCTTGTTCCTTGGCGCGCGCCGCAGCGGCATCGATGCGCATTTGCATGTTGGCGCGGGCGATGTCGGCATCGACGCGCATTTGCAAGGTGTTGTCCGGGTCGGCATTCGGATCGGCGGCGACGGGCAACGGCGCGGGTGCGGCCGGTTTCGCGGCCAGCGCGGCTTTTTCTTTTTGCGCCAGACGTTCGGCCTTTTCCTGTTTTTCGCGCTCTAGGCGCAACACGTGAAAATCGTGGCGTTCGCGCGCGATTTCGGCGGCTTGCTGCTCTTTTTCGCGCTGCCAGATTTCGCTCTTGGCGAAACGGTAATACTGCACCAGCGGGATGTGGCTGGGGCACACGTAAGCGCACGCGCCGCACTCGATGCAATCGAACAGGCTGAACTCCTGCGTTTTGCCGAAGTCTTTTGCTTTGGCGAACCAGTACATATCCTGCGGCTGCAATTCCGCCGGGCACACGGCGGCGCAACGCGCGCAGCGGATGCACGGCATGGCCGCTTGCGGCGGCGGGAACATGGCGTGCGAGGCCTCGATGATGCAGTTGGTGGCCTTGGTCACGCCCACCGCACCGGACGGCAAATCCACGCCCATCATCGGGCCGCCCATGATGTGTTTGTAGGTGTCCGCTTTGCTGCCCGCCTGCGCCACCAGTTCATCCACCGGCGTGCCCAGCAGCACTTCAAAATTCTGTGCGTGTTCCACATTGCCGGTGACGGTGACGATGCGCGCCAGCAGCGGCTCGCCGAAAGTGATCGCGCGCCAGACGCAATAAGCTGTGGCCACGTTGAAACATTGCACGCCTTTTTCGGTGGAACGCACGCCCGCCGCGACTTCGATGCCGGTGAGCACGCGGATCAACTGCTTCGCACCGCCGCCCGGATACAGCGTGGGAACGGCGATCACTTCCATGTGCCCATGTTGTTCGTCCCGCACCGCTTGTTGCATGGCGGCGATGGCTTCCGGTTTATTGTCCTCGATGCCGATCAACACTTCTTCCGCATACAGCAATTCGCGCAACACTTCCGCGCCGCGCAGGATGTCGCTGGCGCGTTCGCGCATCAGCAAATCGTCGCAGGTGATGTAGGGTTCGCACTCCGCGCCGTTGAGCACCAGCGTTTTGATTTTGTGTTTGTGCGAATACGATTTCATGTCGCTGGGGAACACCGCGCCGCCGAGGCCGACGATGCCCGCGTCGCGCAAACGCTGGCGCAGTTCGCTGTGCGGTGTTTGTTTGTAATCCACGCCGCTGTGCGCGATCCACTCGTCTTTGCCGTCGGGAATAAGCGTCACGCACAAATCGGGCAGGCCGGAAAAATGCGCCACGACTTGCATGTCCACCGCGCTCACCGTGCCCGACGTGGAAGCATGCACCGCGCTGGACAGGCGGCCTTCCGGGCGGCCTATGGTTTGTCCTTTGAGCACGCTCTCGCCGACCTGTACTGTCGGCACGGCGCGGTTGCCCACGTGTTGATGCAACGGGATCACCAGCTTGCTCGGCATCGCGGCTTGCGCGATCGGCGTGCGTGTCGATTCGGCTTTATGGGTGGGCGGATGCACACCGCCGTGGAATTTGAAAAGTTTTCTCATCGCGCGGCGACCTTGACGATGGAATGGACGGGATACTGCCATTTCCAGTTGCCGATATGTTGGGGAATCGTTTGCATGCTGATGCAATCGACCGGGCAAGGCGCGAGACACAATTCGCAGCCGGTGCATTCGGATGTAATGATGGTGTGCATCTGCTTGGCCGCGCCGACGATGGCATCCACCGGACAGGCTTGCAAACACAGGGTGCAACCGATGCAGGTGTTCTCGTCGATGAACGCCACGGCTTTGGCGCGCGGTCCGGCACCTTCGCCGAACGGTTTGAAATCCACGCCCAGCAATTCGGCCAGCTTGTGAATGCCTTCCTCGCCGCCGGGCGGACACAGATTGATGTCGGCCTCACCTTTGGCGATGGCTTCGGCGTAAGGCAAACAGCCGGGGTAACCGCACTGGCCGCACTGCGTCTGCGGCAACACCGCGTCGATTTTTTCCACCAGCGGATTGCCTTCGACCTTGAACTTGGTCGCGGAATAACCCAGCACTGCGCCCAGCAGCAAAGAGATGCCGATCATCACCAACAGCGCTGAAATCATTTCACCAAGCCCGAGAATCCCATGAACGACAAACTCATCAGCCCGGCGGTGACCATGGCGATGGCCGAACCTTTAAAGATACCCGGCACATCCGCGCCTTCCATACGTTCGCGGATGCCCGCGAACAACACCATCACCAGCGTAAAGCCCACTGCGCCGCCGAAGCCGAACAGCAGCGACTGCATGAAATCATGTTTGGCTTGCACGTTCAGCAGCGGGATGCCCAGCACCGCGCAGTTGGTGGTAATCAGCGGCAGATAGATGCCGAGAATCTGGTACAGATCGGGACTGGTTTTTTTGATCGCCATTTCGGTGAACTGCACGATTCCGGCGATGACCACGATAAACGACAGCGTGGTGAGATAAGCCAGTTCGGGGCCCAGCACATAATGCTGAATCAGATAACTCGCGCCCGAACCCAGCGTCAACACGAACGTCGTCGCCACGCCCATGCCCACGGCGGCTTCTAGCTTTTTGGACACGCCCATGAACGGGCACAGCCCGAGAATCTTCACCATCACAATGTTGTTCACCAACACCGTGCTGACGAGGATGAGTAAGTATTCTGTCATTTGAAATGGCCGCTTCCAGAGAGGCGCGGATTATCCGCTGAAACGGGGGGAGCTTCAACAGCGGGCGGGTTATAAGCAAATAACCGGCGCGATTTGCGGGTATTAAAACCCTTTTTTAAAAATGCACTTCGCGGGAAGGCGCGCCAATAGGGCATCTAGCTCATACGATCGATGGAGAAGCGCATATTTATTGGCTTGCGGGCAAGTGGCATTTCTAAATCCGCCAATTTTTGGGAATCAATGAACAATCACAAAAACACCGCCGGTGAAACGCTAAAGCGGTTCGCCAGCGCTTTCACTTGTCTCGTGTTGAGTTCGCGTTTGCCGTTGAGGATGGCGGAGACGATGCTTTGTCCGCCCAGCTCTGCGGCCAGGTCGGTTTGTTTGAGGCCGTGTTCTTCCATCAGGAAGGCGAGCACTTGGGCGGGTGCGGCTTCGGGCAGCGGTTGTTGTTTCGCTTCATAAGCCGCCACCTCTTTGCTGATGAGATCGAGCAGCGGCATCAGCCGATGCGATTCGTTTGCGCCGATGCGGGCTAGCAATTCGTCCATCACCGACACGCGGCGCTGGTAATCATTTTCACTGGTGATTTCGCCTAGCGGCACGAGCTTGCTCAGCCCTTGCCATGCGGTTTGCACCGAGGCGAAATCGAGAGGACGTTCAGCGACTATGCTCATTTTCGTTTGCTCCTGTTGCGATCTTTGTTCCACTGGTCGTACTCGGCATGGGTGAAAAATTCCTTGATGTACACCCGCTGATATTTGTAGTGGATGATCGTTATCAGCCGATAGTGGTTGCCCTTGATGTTGAACACCGTGTACGGGTCAGCAAAATCCGCAGTTGGTAACACAGCGCGTACGGAAAGTATGTCTGTGAAATCTGTCTTCTCGAAAATTTTCCGCCAACTGGAAAGTGCATCGGCGACATCGGTGTGATGCGCGGAATAACCTTCGAGCGTTTTCTTCTTGATGACGTTCATGGATGGTTAATATAGCGATCTGCTATATTTGTGTCAACGCAATTTTTCGCCAGCAAGCTGGCTCCTACAATGCTTCGCAATTACAGCATCACCTTGGTCCCCAACTCCACCACCTGATTCGCGGGCAAATTGAAGAAGCTGCCCGCGCCTTCCGATTGGCGGGTCATCCACGAGAACAGGGCGCAGCGCCAAGCGGGCATGCCGCCGGGGCCGTCGGCGACGTTGGAGCGGGCAATGAAGTAGGTGGTGTTCATCGCTTCGAGTTTTACGCCGCGCGTAGAAAGTTCTTTGAGCGCGTGCGGGATGTCCACTTCCTGGCGGAAGCCGTAATGCAGGGCGACGTTGTACATGCCCGGCGCGAGCCGCTGTACTTCCATGCGATTTTTACTGTCGATGTAGGGCACGTCGGCGGTGACCACATGTAGGAACAGCGTCTGTTCGTGCAGCACCTTGAAGTGTTTGAGGTTGTGGAACAAGGCGCTGGGTACGAAGGCCGGGTCGGCGGTGAGGTAGATGGCCGTGCCTTCCACGCGCGGGATGTCGGCGTGTGTGCTGGAGACGAACACCTCCATCGGAATATCGAGTTTGCGCCGCTGTTTGGCGATCAGCGTGCTGCCCTTTTTCCAGGTGGAAAGCAGCAGGAACAAACACGCGCCCAGCGCCAGCGGCATCCAGCCGCCGCTGGCGATTTTGGTCAGGTTGGAGCTGAAGAACGCCAGTTCCAGCAGTGCGATCACCACCAGCGCGGGCAACAATCCGGCGCGGATTTTTCCCGGCAGATGCAGCGCGACGAAAGCGGTGAGCAGCGTGGTGATTATCATCGTGCCGGACACGGCGATGCCGTAAGCCGCCGCCAGCGCGCCGGACGATTTGAACTGGAACACCAGAATAATCACGCCCACCAGCATCATCCAGTTCACCGCCGGAATGTAGATTTGCCCGCGCTGCGAATCGGAGGTGTGCTGGATGAACAAACGCGGCAAGTAGCCCATGCGCATGGCTTGCAGCGTCATCGAATACGCGCCGGAAATGGTGGCTTGCGAGGCGATCACGGTGGCGGCGGTGGCCAGCGCCACCAGCGGCAACATGAACCAGTCGGGTGACAGCAAATAAAAAGGATTCGACATGGCATCGGCTTGGCGCATCACCAGCGCGCCTTGGCCGAAATAGTTGACGAGCAGCGCCGGGCACACCAGGCTGAACCACGCCAGCCGTACCGGTCTTGCGCCGAAGTGCCCCATGTCCGCATACAGCGCTTCACCGCCGGTGAGCGCCAGGAACACCGCCGACAACAGAAGGAACATGGCCGCCGGATGTTCGATGGCGAAACTGATGGCGTACATCGGGTTGAGCGCGCGCAACACGGAAGGCGTTTCCGCGATGCTGATCGCGCCCAGCGCGGCCAGCGCGGCGAACCACAATAAGGTGATCGGCCCGAACAGCTTGCCCATGCTGCCCGTGCCGTGGCGCTGGATAAAGAACAATGCGGTGAGCACGCCGACGGTGATCGGGATGACGAACTGCTCGAAGGCGGGCGTGGCCACGCTCAACCCTTCCACCGCCGACAGCACCGAAATGGCCGGGGTAATCAGCGCGTCGCCGTAAAACAAGGCGGCGGCGAAAATGCCCGCCGTGGCGATCAACAGTTTCCAGCGCGAAATGTCGCCCGCCGAACGGTTCGCCAGCGCGGTCAAGGCCAACACGCCGCCTTCGCCCTCGTTGTCGAAGCGCAGCATCACCCACACGTATTTGAGCGAAATAATCAGCATCATCGCCCAGAACAGGGCGGACAACGCCGCCAGCACATTCGGTTCGGTGGGTGTCATGCCGTGCGCCCCGGCGAAGGCTTCCTTGAAGGCATACAGCGGGCTGGTGCCGATGTCGCCATACACCACGCCGAGCGCGGCCAAGGCGAGTGCGCCGGTGCCGGCTTTGTTGTGCTGATCGTGTTTGCTGCTCATTGGGATGTCCCACAAATAAGAATGGGCGGCACGATACCCATGTGAATTCTCCAACGCAATCGGGCATGAGTTGTCCGGGCCAAATTTTTATAACTTCTTTACACCCGCAGCGCCCATCTTTACACCGTTTTGATTCACCATTTCCTACCATGCTTTCTGCGCCGGATATGCTCCTTCCCCCTTGCAGGGGGAAGGTTGGGATGGGGGTAGAGTAGTGGATCAGTAACGTTTCTACCCCCACCCTAGCCCTCCCCCTGCAAGGGGGAGGGGATGTGATGGCTAATGGAATATTTGGGATAAAGGAGATATTCAAATGGACTGGTTTTATCTGCTGTTGATCTTGGCCATCTTCGGCCTGAGCGTGCTGCTGATAGTCGGCATCGAAAAACTGGGGAGGCCGTCATGACCTTGTTTTATATCGTCGGAGCCATCGCCGCCTTGTTGCTGATGGCTTATCTCGTCATCGCCCTGCTTAAACCGGAGCTGTTCTCATGAGTGCCAACGGATTGTTGCAAATTGCCCTGTTCCTCGGTGCGCTGCTCGCCCTGACGAAGCCGCTGGGTTGGTACATGGCGCAAGTTTACGAAGGCAAACTGCCCGCGCTGGTGCGCTGGATGCAGCCCGTCGAGAATTTTTTCTACCGCCTGTGCGGGGTGGATGTAAAACAGGAAATGCGCTGGACGCAGTACGCGCTGGCGCTGTTGTGGTTCAGCCTGCTGGGTGTGCTGGCGGTGTACGGCTTGCAGCGCTTGCAGGGTTGGCTGCCGCTGAACCCGCAGGGTTTTGGCGCTGTCTCGCCCGACTCGTCGTTCAACACCGCGCTGAGCTTCGTCACCAACACCAACTGGCAGGGCTACGCGGGCGAAACCACCATGAGCTATTTGACGCAGATGCTGGGGCTGTCGGTGCAGAACTTCTTCTCCGCCGCAGCCGGTATGGCCGTGGTGGTGGCGCTGATACGCGGCTTCGCGCGCCACACCGCAGAAACCATAGGCAACTTCTGGGTGGATATGACGCGCAGCATCCTCTACATCTTGCTGCCCATCTCCACGGTGCTGGCGCTGCTGTTGGTGGGTCAGGGCGTGGTGCAGAATTTTTCCGCTTATCAAGCCGTGCCGCTGATGGAAAGCGCGAGCTACGACCAGACTAAACAGGATGCTGCTGGTAACACCGTGACCGAAAAAGTGGTGGTGAGCGAGCAGACCCTCGCGCTGGGTCCGGTCGCGTCGCAGGAAGCGATTAAACAGTTGGGCACTAACGGCGGCGGCTTCTTCAACGCCAACTCGGCGCACCCGTTCGAGAACCCCACGCCGTTCTCCAACTTCCTCGCGATGCTGGCGATCTTCGTGATTCCCGCCGCGCTGTGCTACACCTTCGGCAGCATGGTGGGCGACACGCGCCAGGGCTGGGCGATCCTGATGGCGATGACGATTTTGTTTGTAGGCTTCCTCGCCGTGGCGGAATACGCCGAGCAACAGGGCAACCCTGCCTTCACCGCACTGGGTGTGGATCAAACGGCCTCTGTCAGCCAATCCGGCGGCAACATGGAAGGCAAGGAAACGCGCTTCGGCATCGTCAATTCCGCGCTGTTCGCCACCATCACCACGGCGGCTTCCTGCGGCGCGGTGAATTCCATGCACGACTCGTTTACACCGCTGGGCGGACTGGTGCCGCTGGCGCAGATCCAGCTGGGTGAAGTGGTGTTCGGCGGAGTCGGTTCCGGCTTGTACGGCATGTTGGTGTATGCCGTGATCGCGGTGTTCCTCGCAGGGCTGATGATAGGGCGCACCCCGGATTATCTGGGCAAGAAGATTGAAGCGTTCGACATCAAAATGGCCTCGCTGGTGATCCTGATTCCGCCGCTGATTATCCTCGGCGGCACGGCGCTGGCGGTGATGCTGGATGTGGGCCGCAGCAGCATCTACAACCCCGGCGCGCACGGCTTCAGCGAAGTGCTGTACGCCTTCTCGTCGGCGGTCGGCAACAACGGCAGCGCCTTTGCGGGCATCTCGGCCAACACGCCGTTTTATAACAGCGCGCTGGGTTTCGCCGTCTGGTTCGGACGCTTCTGGCTGATGATCCCGGTGCTGGCGCTGGCCGGTTCGCTCGCCGCCAAAAAACGCATGCCCGCCAGCGTGGGCAGCATGGCGACGCATACGCCGCTGTTCATCTGGCTGCTGATCGGCACCGTGCTGCTGGTGGGCGCGCTGACCTTTGTGCCTGCGCTGGCATTGGGGCCGGTGATCGAACATCTGAACATGATTAGGTAGCTGTAGGGTGGGCACGTTTCATGTGCCCACGCGGTTACCACGCAAATGTTTTACAGCGTGGGCACGAAAAACGTGCCCACCCTACGAAGGAGAAATTGATGACAACCAAAGCAATTCCGTTTTCCCTGTTTGAACGCGACATTGTCAAACAGGCTGTGTTCGATTCGTTCAAGAAACTGAGTCCGCGCCAGCAGATGAAAAACCCGGTGATGTTCGTGGTGTGGGTGGGTAGCGTGCTGACCACGGCGCTGTTTTTTCAGGCGCTTTTCGGTCAGGGGGAAGCGCCGTCCGGCTTCATCCTGGCGATCACCTTGTGGCTGTGGTTCACCGTGTTGTTCGCCAATTTCGCCGAAGCCGTGGCGGAAGGCCGCAGCCGCGCGCAGGCCAACGCCATGCGCAGCGCCAAACGCGACATTCAGGCCAAGAAGCTGACGCGCCCGCAATACGGCGAAAAGTTTGTGCTGGCTGACGGTTCAAGCTTGCGCCGCGACGACGTGGTGCTGGTGGAAGCGGGCGACTTTATTCCCGGCGACGGTGAGGTGATCGAAGGCGTGGCCTCGGTGGACGAAAGCGCCATCACCGGCGAAAGCGCGCCGGTGATACGCGCCTCCGGTGGCGATTTTTGCTCGGTCACCGGCGGCACGCGCGTGTTGTCCGACTGGCTGGTGGTGCGCATCAGCACCAATCCGGGCGAGACTTTTCTCGACCGCATGATCGCCATGGTGGAAGGCGCAAAACGCCAGAAAACGCCCAACGAAATCGCGCTCACCATTTTGCTGGTGGCGATGACGCTGATCTTTTTGCTGGCCACCGTCACCCTGTTGCCGTTCTCCATTTACAGCGTTGAAACGGCGGGCGCGGGTACGCCGGTCAGCCTCACCGTGCTGGTGGCGCTGCTGGTGTGTTTGATCCCCACCACCATCGGCGGCTTGCTGTCCGCCATCGGCGTGGCGGGCATGGGGCGCATGTTGCAGAAGAACGTGATCGCCACCAGCGGTCGCGCGGTGGAAGCGGCGGGTGATGTGGATGTGTTGCTGCTGGACAAGACCGGCACGATTACGCTGGGCAATCGACAGGCCAGCAATTTTCTGCATGCCGCCCACGTAACCGAGGCCGAACTGGCCGACGCGGCGCAGCTCGCCTCGCTCGCCGACGAAACGCCGGAAGGGCGCAGTATTGTTGTCTTGGCCAAAGAAAAATTCGGCTTGCGCGAACGCAACATCCACGAAATGGGCGCGACCTTTGTGCCGTTCAGCGCGCATACCCGCATGAGCGGCGTGAACATAGTCGAACGTCAAATTCGCAAAGGTGCGACCGATGCTATCCGCGCTCACGTCACCAGTTTGGGCGGGCATTTTCCCGCCGATGTGAGTCTGATTGTCGATAACGTTTCGCGTCGCGGCAGCACGCCGCTGGTGGTGGCGGACGGCGCGAAAGTGCTGGGCGTGATCGAGTTGAAAGACATCGTCAAGGGCGGCATCAAAGAACGTTTCGCCGAACTGCGCCGCATGGGCATCAAGACCATCATGATTACCGGCGACAACAAGCTCACCGCCGCCGCTATCGCCGCCGAAGCGGGCGTGGATGACTTCCTCGCCGAAGCCACGCCGGAAGCCAAACTGAAACTGATACGCGAACATCAGGCGCAAGGCCGTCTGGTGGCGATGACCGGCGACGGGACGAATGACGCACCGGCATTGGCGCAAGCCGATGTGGCGGTGGCGATGAACACCGGCACGCAGGCCGCCAAGGAAGCGGGCAACATGGTCGATCTGGATTCCAACCCGACCAAGCTGATCGAGATCGTGGAGACCGGCAAACAGATGCTGATGACGCGCGGCTCGCTGACCACGTTCAGCATCGCCAACGACGTGGCGAAATATTTCGCCATCATCCCGGCGGCATTTGCCACCACTTATCCGGCGCTGGGCGCGCTCAACGTGATGGGCTTGGCCACACCGTCCAGCGCCATCCTGTCCGCCGTGATCTTCAACGCGCTCATCATCATCGCCCTCGTGCCGCTGGCGCTCAAAGGCGTGAAATACCGCGCGATCGGAGCGAATGTTTTGCTGCGCAACAACCTGTTGATCTACGGCCTGGGCGGCATCGTCGTGCCTTTTATCGGCATCAAGTTGATTGACATGGTGCTGGTCGGGCTGCATTTAGTTTGATGATTGTAGGTCGGGTTTTAACCCGACATGTCGGGCTGAAGCCCGACCTACCAATGACAAAGAAAGGAATAATCATGTTTAAAGAACTTCGCCCCGCCGCCGTCAGCTTTCTGTTGCTGACCCTGCTGACCGGTATCGCTTATCCCCTGCTGGTGACCGGCATCGCGCAACTGACCATGCCCGGCCAAGCCAACGGCAGCCTGATCGTCAAGGACGGCAAAACCGCAGGCTCCAGCCTCATCGGCCAGTCGTTCTCCGATCCCAAATATTTCTGGAGTCGCCCCTCGGCCACAGGATCTGTCGCCAATAACGCCGCCGCTTCCAGCGGCTCCAACCTGGGGCCGACCAACCCGGCGTTGATGGACGCGGTGAAAGCCAGAGTGCAAGCCCTGCGCGCTGCCGATCCCGGCAACATTCAACTCGTGCCGGTCGATCTGGTCACCGCCTCCGCCAGCGGACTCGACCCGCACATCAGCCCTGCCGCAGCGGAATACCAGCTCGCCCGTGTGGCGCGGCTGCGCAACCTCAGCACCGATGCCGTGCAAGCAGCGGTGGCAAAACACACCGAAGGTCGCCAGTTCGGCATTCTGGGCGAGCCGAGAGTGAACGTGCTGGAACTGAATCTGGCGCTGGATGCGGCGCATTAGTTTGGTTTGCTTTGGTAGGGTGGGCACGTCTTATGTGCCCACGCGGATGCAGCGCTGGAATATGATTGACGCTACCGCGTGGGCACATGAAACGTGCCCACCCTACGAAAATGATTAGGAGTTGATATGGCAGAAACAGAAATTTCAATCGACAACGAATTCTTCAAATCGAACGAAATTGCTCACGGCAGAGTTGTCCGAAAATTATTGAAAGAATTGAGCGAGAAGGTTTTCAATAAAGCGCAGCTTTACTCAAAGACGTATTCGGAAATAACAGGTGGAAGTGATTTGTCCTTCTTATATAAAGAGAGGAATCTCTATTCGATATTTGCATCTGCCATTGACGAAATTACCCCGGTTCATTTGTCTGAATGGCCTTTCAATAAATCCAATTCTGGCGATGACAACTCACGGCGAGTGGATTTTTGGTGTCTGAATAAAGTTGGCAAAAATGGCAAAGCTATAAACTATTTTGTAGAAATCAAAAAAATTGGATATTGCCTGAATGGGATAGATAAAGAATTCACTTCAAGTGCTGAGGGAGATATAAAACAGCTTGTCCAGCAAATAACGAAATTGAAGAAAATTCGTCCAAATTGGTATGGTGATGGTGACGTATTTCTTGGAATCATTGTCATACATGGCTATCACAATAAAAATAAACAACCGGTTTTCGATGAATCGCATGTGAAAGAAAATATTTACAAGATACTTGATAAAAGATTGGGTGCTCAATTGTTGGTGGCAACATGGAAACCTGATATTGAGGTGCGATGGGAAAACGGTGACAAGTGTAAGTTTGTCTCAATAGCTGGCATCGCCATTTCAAAAATACAATCACGTAGGGTGGACACGTTTCATGTGCCCACGCTGAAACAATTTTCAGAGTAACCAATCATGTCTCGCTACCGCCGCTCCACAGCTTCAGGTTCAAGCTATTTTTTCACGGTAGTCGCTTACCGGCGACAGCCGATTCTGTGCGACGAAGCGATTCGTAAAGCGTTGCGCGACGCTATCGCAGCGGTGCGTGTGGCGCGCCCTTTTGAGATTGATGCATGGGTGTTGTTGCCCGACCATTTGCATTGCGTGTGGACGTTGCCCGAAGGGGATGCCGATTTTTCCGCGCGCTGGATGAAAATCAAGCGCTCGGTTTCGTTGGCATGTGGTGAAGATTATCGTCGTGCCGATTGGGTGTCCGCATCAAAACTTAAACGTCGGGAATCGACGATTTGGCAACGGCGATTCTGGGAGCATCAGATTCGAGACGAAAATGATTTTGCCCGGCATGTGGATTACATCCATTTCAATCCGGTTAAACATGGACATGTGCAACAGGTGAAAGATTGGCCGTATTCGACGTTTCATCGCTATGTGCGCGATGGGATTTATTCGGATGGATGGGCGGTGCGATTGATAGTGAGGTGGTGAAATATGATTGAGGATGACCGCGTGGGCACCAAAAACGTGCCCACCCTACATTTTATAAAAGGCCATCTCGTGGAAACGCCCGTCAATAGGCGTTCTACGTCACATTCCTCGCGGAGATGTCCGTGTTTATTGGCTTGCGCGCATGTCTTTGGTAGGGTGGGTACGTTGTTTGTACCCACGCGGATGCAGCGCTGGAACAAGATTGCCGTTACCGCGTGGGCACATAAAACGTGCCCACCCTACGATGAACAATCATGACCGACCAACGCCCCGACCCTGACGCTCTATTAGAAAAGGTGCAACGCGCCGAAGCGTTGCGCCGTCGTGGGCGCTTGAAGATTTTCTTTGGCGCGTCTGCTGGTGTGGGTAAAACTTTCGGCATGTTGCTGGCGGCGCGCGAGCGGCGGGCCGAGGGGTTGGATGTGGTGGCGGGTTATGTGGAAACGCACAAGCGCGCCGAGACGGAGAAGTTGCTGGAGGGGCTGGAAGTCTTGCCGATGCGGCTGGTGGATTTCCAGAACACGCAACTGCGCGAGTTCGATCTGGATGCCGCGCTCAAGCGTCATCCGGCGCTGATTCTGGTGGACGAGCTGGCGCACAGCAACGCGCCGGGTTCGCGCCATGCCAAGCGCTGGCAGGATGTGGAAGAACTGCTGGATGCGGGCATCGACGTTTATACCGCGATCAATGTGCAGCACATCGAAAGTCTTAACGACATCATCTCGCAGATCACCGGCATTCCGGTGTGGGAAACCGTGCCCGACGCGGTGCTGGAAAGCGCCAACGAAATCGAGCTGATCGACTTGCCGCCGGACGAGTTGTTGCAGCGCCTGAAAGAAGGCAAGGTGTATTTGCCACAGCAGGCGGAACGCGCGGCTCAAAATTTTTTCCGCAAAGGCAATCTGATCGCGCTGCGCGAGCTGGCGCTGCGGCGCACGGCGGACCGGGTGGATGCGCAGATGCGCGACTACCGCGAAGATCATGCTATCGAAAACGTTTGGCAGGTGAAAGAACGCATGCTGGTGTGCATCGGGCCGGGTGGTGTGACTGCGGAAAATCTGGTGCGTGCGGCCTACCGTCTGGCGCAATTGCTCAAGGCGGAGTGGATCGTGGTGTATATCGAAACGGCCAAACTGCAACGGCTTTCCAAAGAGCAGCGCGATGCCATTCTGCGCACGCTGAAATTGGCGGAGGAACTGGGCGCGGAGACGGTTACGCTGAGCGGGCACAAGTTGGCCGAGGAAGTCATCGGCTATGCGCGCACCCGCAATGCCACGCGCATCGTGCTGGGCAAGCCGACGTTGTCCGGCTGGAAACGCTGGTTGTTCGGCTCACTGGTTGACACCATCGTGCGGCTGGCGAGCGACATCGACATTCTTGTGGTGGGCAAGGAATCCAACTTCTTGTCGCAGGCGGCTGCGAATCCCTATTTCTCGCGCAGCCGTTTGTATCTGGGGCTGGCTGCTGAAGAGCAGCGCCCCATGTTCAGCTGGAACTCGGGATATTTGTGGGCGCTGGCAGCGACCGCAATCTGCACCGCCATCGCTTGGCTGATGCTCGGTCATTTTGACCTGGCCAATCTGATCATGGTTTATCTGTTGGGCGTGGTGGTCGTTGCCGCGCGTTACGGGCGAGGGCCGTCGGTGCTGAGCTCGTTTTTAAGCGTGTTGTTGTTTGATTTTTGTTTCGTGCCACCGCGCTTCAGCTTTGCTGTTTCGGACACTCAATATCTGGTCACGTTTGCCGTCATGTTGCTGGTCGCGCTGGTCATCAGCAGCATGACGGCGAGCACCCGCCATCAGGCCAGGATAGCCAGTCACCGCGAACGTCGCATGGCTTCGCTGTATGCCATGAGCCGCGAACTGGCGGCAACACGCGGAGAGCAAAATATTCTGGGCATCGCGGTCAAACATCTGGCGGAGGTGTTCGAAGCGCAGGCCGTTATTTTGCTGCCCGATGATACGGGGCGCGTGGTTTATCCGGCGAGCGAGGGCGTGGTCGAATCCTGCCACGGCAGCGATCTGAGTGTGGCGCAATGGGTGTTCGACCACGGACAGATGGCCGGGCAAGGCACGGACACCCTGCCGGGAGGTGACTTGGTTTACATCCCGCTGAATGCCGCCTCGGGAATGATAGGCGTGCTGGCCTTGTTTCCGCTTAACCCGGTACGCATCGCGCTACCGGAACAGCAGCGGCTGCTGGAAACATTTACCAGCCAGATCGCGCTGGCGCTGGAGCGGGTGAGGCTGGCGGTAGAAGCGCAACAAGCCCAAGTCAAAATGGAAACGGAGCAACTGCGCAACACTTTGCTGTCGGCGATTTCGCACGATTTGCGCACGCCGCTGGCGGCGATTGTCGGCGCATCCAGCAGCCTGATACGCGATAGCGACAAGCTCGACGAACAGGCGCGGCGCGAACTGGGGCAGGCCATTTACGACGAGTCAATTCGCATGTCCGGGCTGGCCAACAATCTGCTGGACATGGCGCGGCTGGAGGCGGGCGCGGTGGTGCTGAACCGCCAATGGCAACCGCTGGAAGAAGTGGTCGGCGGCGCGCTGGCGGGCATGAGCGCGCGGTTGGAGAATCATCCGGTCAGCGTGAAATTACCGCACGATCTGCCGCTGGTCGAGATCGACAGCATGTTGATCGAACGCGTGTTCGCCAACCTGTTGGAGAACGCGGTGAAATACACGCCGCCCGGCACGCGCATTGAAATTTTTGCCAGCAGCGACCACAACGAGATGGTGGTGACCGTCGCCGATTTTGGTCACGGCATTCCGGCGGGCGAAGAAAAACGCATCTTCGAAAAATTCCACCGCGTCGCCAGCGAAGGCAATCAGGGCGGCGCGGGGCTGGGGCTGACCATCTGTCGCGCCATCGTGGAAGCGCACGGCGGACGGATGTGGGCGGACAACTCGCTTTCCGGCGGCGCGGCGTTTCACTTCGCGTTGCCGTTGAGCGAAGCGCCGGTGGTGGAGATGGAGGAGGTGAGTCAATCATGAAAGCAGGAAAAACATTTGCCCGCAGATTACACAGATTCACGCAGATTAAACCCCGGATTGAAAAACTGGCGTGGCTTATCCGCATTGGCAGAAAACAAAATTTAGTTTTTTTAATCTGCGTGAATCTGTGTAATCTGCGGGCAAACAGCTTTTGATTTTATGACCTACTCCGCCACCCTCATCGTCATCGAAGACGAAGCGCAAATTCGCCGCTTTCTGCGCACCACGCTGGTCGCGGAAGGTTACCAAGTGTTCGAGGCGGAGAGCGGCAAGCAGGGGTTGACCGAAGCGGCGACGCGCAAGCCGGACTTGATTGTGCTCGACCTCGGCTTGCCGGATATGGATGGCGTGCAAGTGGTCAAAGGCATACGTGCTTGGTCATCCGTGCCCATCGTCATCTTGTCTGCACGCGCGCAGGAAAGCGACAAAATTGCCGCGCTGGATGCGGGCGCGGACGACTATCTGGTCAAGCCGTTCGGTGTGGGCGAGTTGCTGGCGCGTATCCGCGTGGCCTTGCGCCACGTGACCGCCGTGTCGGGCGCGAGCGAAGAAGGTGTGTTCGCGGTGGGCGAACTGAAGGTGGATATGCAACATCGCAAGATCACCGTCGGCGGCGCGGAAGTCCACCTCACCCCCATCGAATACCGCCTGCTGACCGTGCTGGTGAAACACGCGGGCAAGGTGCTGACGCACCAGTTGCTGCTGAAAGAGGTGTGGGGGCCGAACTACGTCGAACGCGCCCATTACCTGCGCATCTACATGGGCACGCTGCGCCACAAACTGGAAAAAGACCCGGCGCGCCCGCGTTTCCTGCTGACCGAGGTCGGCGTGGGTTATCGGCTGGCTGTCATTTAATCCCTGCCTGCTCTGGGCAGTATGCCCGCGAGCCAGTAAATACGGGCATCTACAGCATGCACCACTTGTGCCAAACCCGAACGGCAGTTGTCGCAATATAATCCGGCAGGCCGTGGCTTGAGGTATCCTGCGGCCTCCGCGCAAGTGAACCCTGTGTTTCAAGAAATGAACTTTAACTTCCCATGATTCTTTCCAACAGAGTCAATACTTTCGGCCAGGATCTGCTGCGCCGCCACGGCGAGCGGGTGCACAAGATCGCGCTCGATGCCGGTTTCACCTGCCCCAACCGCGACGGCAGCAAAGGGCGCGGCGGCTGCTCTTTCTGCAACAACGTCTCGTTCAGCCCGGATGCCGATGCGCGTCTCGACCTCGGCGCACAGATCGCCAAGGCGCGGCGCGCCATTGCCAAGCGCACCCGCGCCCGAAAATTCATCGCTTATTTTCAGGCCTACACCAACACCTACGCAAAGATCGAAGCATTGGAAGCGCTTTACCGCGCAGCGTTGCAAGAGCCGGACATGGTCGGCATCGCCGTGGGCACTCGCCCCGATTGCGTGTCGGACGAGGTGCTGGATTTGCTGGAGCGCTTCCGCGATCAGGGGCTGGAGGTGTGGCTGGAATTGGGGCTGCAATCCGCCTTCGACAAAACGCTGGCGCGGGTCAATCGCGGCCATACCTTCGCCGAATATGAAGCCACCGCGTTGGCCGCGCGGCGGCGCGGCATTCCCTTGTGCACTCACCTGATCGTCGGCCTGCCCGGCGAAACCGAAGCGCATTGCCACGCCACGCTGGACAGCGTGCTGGAAATCGGAGTGGACGGACTCAAGCTGCATCCTCTGCACGTGGTGAAGCACACGCTGCTGGCGCATCAATGGCGGCAGGGCGAATATGCGCCGCTGTCGCGCGCCGAGTACATTGGCATGGCGGCCAACCTGATCGAGCGCACCCCGGAAAATATTGTTTACCACCGCGTGACCGCCACTGCGTCGCGCGACGTGTTGCTGGCTCCCGTCTGGTGCGCGGAAAAATGGAATGTGCTGAACGGCATCGAAGGCGAACTGCGCCAGCGCGGCACGCAACAGGGCTGCCGCGCCGGGATTCCGTTCGAGATGGACGGGCTGAAGCGAGCCGCCTGATTGCCGCCAATTTGACTAATAACCGGATGTAAACCTCCATGCTAATCAACTGTGTTGCCTACCAGAACGGCGTGAAACTCGCCGACATTACCGTCGAAGAAATCAGCGACTATCTGGCGCGTAAGGATTGTTTGGTGTGGGTGGCGCTGCGCGATACGACCAACGTCGAGCTGGAAAAGATGCAGGAGGAATTCGGCTTGCACGATCTGGCGATCGAGGATGCGAACCACGGCCACCAGCGCCCCAAGATCGAGGAATACGGCGACACGCTGTTCGTGGTGATGCATTTGCTGGAGGTGGCGCATCCCGATATTTCGCTGGGCGAGATGAGCATCTTCGTCGGCAGCAATTTCATCCTCTCCATCCGCAACCGCAGCGCGCGGGATTTGCACGGCGTGCGCGACCGCTGCGAGCGCGAGCCGGAGTTGCTGCAACTGGGTTCGGGCTTTGTGTTGTATGCGTTGATGGATGCGGTGGTGGACAGCTATTTTCCGGTGATAGACGAGTTCGAGTCGCAGCTGGAATCCATCGAGGAACACCTGTTCGACAAAGATGCCGCGCTCGCCAACATCGAACAGTTGTATCAACTCAAACGCAAAGTGGTGGTGCTCAAACATGCGGTGATGCCGCTGATGGAAGCCTCCGGCAGATTGCACGGCGGGCGCGTGCCGCCGGTGTGCGCCACCACGCAGGAATATTTTCGCGACGTGTTCGACCACCTGACACGCATCAACGCCACTATCGACGCGATACGCGACACCATCACCACCGCCATCCTAGTGTGCCAGTCCACCGTGTCCATCGAACAAAACGAAGTGAACAAACGCCTCGCCGCCTGGGCCGGCATCTTCGCCGTCGCCACCGCCTTCGCCGGCATCTGGGGCATGAACTTCGAGCACATGCCGGAACTGAAACTCTGGTTCGGCTACCCGCTGGCGCTGACCTTGATCGGGGTGACTTGCGGGGTTTTGTACTACCGGTTCAAGAAGTCGGGGTGGTTGTGAGTTATCTATGTGCCTGGATATTTCATTTGAAAGAAGCCGTCATTCCGGCGAAGGCCGGAATCCAGATAATCTTGGGGCACGGTATCCTGGAAGCACTCCTGCTGCATACAGGTGTTTCCTTGAGATACCCCGCTATGACAATACGAGAGGGAATGTAATTGGAGCCCACACGCGAGACTAAATCCGACCTTAGGCCATTATCCAATGTGCCCTTGGCGGATTGGCAAGACTGGAAATGGCAACAAAGGAACCGACTGGACTGGCGGGTTGCAGATCCAGTCAGCTATTTTCCAAATCTAGGCTCACAGGAACTACGGAATCTGCGTGCCTATAGCGATCATTACAAGCTCGCCATTACGCCTTATGTTCTCGACCTGATCGAACGGGATGCGCTCGGCAATCCGATTGCGACGGACCCAATATGGAATCAGTTTCGCTATCTGCCTCCGGAGGAGTATCAGGGGATAACGAGCACGCCAGAAGAACGCGAGAACTGGGAAAGACCCGATGAGCTCCCAACAAAAATTCTGCACCACAAGTATCCGGATCGCGCCATTCTCCGGGTTGTGAATCACTGTTTTGGCCATTGCAATTACTGCTATCTGACCGCGCGAGTCATTGACAGAACTCACTCCGATCACAAAGCCGGTTCTCGGGACGATTGGGCGCGCTCGCTCGAATACTTGCGCCAGCACACAGAAATCCGCGATGTCCTGCTGAGTGGCGGAGACCCGCTCATTCTGGACAACGCGCGCCTGGACCGAATGCTTTCAGAGTTGCGATCCATTCCATCCATCAAAACGATTCGTCTGAATACCCGCGTGCTGACGTTTAATCCGTTCCGCATTGATCGTGATCTGGTGAATCTGTTCGCCGAACATAAACTCACCGCGCTCGAAATACACATGGCTCACCCTCGTGAACTCACGCGCGAGGTTGACGAGCGGCTCGCTTTGTTCGATGAAGCCGGTCATCGCCCGGTTTTCCTTTGGCGATCCCCCCTGCTTGCGGGCATTAACGATAGCGAGGCCGTACTCGAAGAGTTACTGGTAAAACTTTATGAGCGACGCATCACTCCATATTATCTTTTTCATTTTGCACCGAACACGTTGGGCAGGGCTCAAAGAGGTGTGAAGATAAGAGATGGGGCAGCACTTCTTTCATCTCTGCGCAGAAAAATTCCGGGACCCGCTTTTCCGCGCTACGCCCTGTTTCACTTGGATGGAAAACATGACATTCCGCTAGAGCAGGGCGGCTCATCGGAGTTCCTTTACGAAAACGATGCCGCCGGGAATCCAGTTGTACGGTTCAAAAACTGGAAACACCAGTGGGTGACCTATCCAGATATATGAATGCCGTGCCGAGCGTCCGCTGGAAAATAATCCGAAAAACTTTGATCGGAATTCGTCACTTTGCACGCGGGTGGTATTTTCACTTTGCCAGCTCTGAAACCTGTATTCCCGCAATACCAGACGGCTGGCACATGATTGGTGAATTTCAAACTGTAATCAGGCATAGACCCGAACTTGGGGAGCAGAATCAAAACCGCATCGCCAACATGAGCACGGCCTGTCAGAAAATTTGCGGGACACAATTGGAATCAGGCCAAGTTTTTTCTCTGGAACGCGTCATTGGCGAGCCTTCGGCTGAAAGAGGTTATTTGCCGGGTCCGGTTATCTTGAATGGAAAGCTCAGATCGTCCAGCGGAGGCGGGCTGTGTCAGATTTCCACGACGCTGTTTAATGCGGCCTTGCTCGCCAATCTGGACATTCTTGAAAAGCACAATCACTCAGCCGACATCTGGGGCGAGCAGCGCATGGTCGATCTTGGAAAAGATGCCACCTATGCGTATTTGCGCAAGGATCTGATTTTCAGGAATCCATTCAATAGCGCGGTAATACTTCAAATAGAAGTCATGGATGACTGCTCCGGTCTGCGATGCCGCGTCTGGTCACCCGCCGCCAATCCTTACTCTATAAACGTTCGACACCGTGTTCTGAGCGAACATCCCCGCTTCGTTATTCAGACCGAACGTGTTTTAAAGACTGAGCAAGACGAGCGAATTAACTTCAAGAGGGTCGATATTTATGAAAAAAACAGTTCACTCCATCGGGATAGTGCTCGAACAGCTTGAAGATGCGAAAGCGGTAGGTCGTCCACTTCAAGAGCTTTATCACTGGCGAGAGCCGGAGGAGATCGAGGCCGTCACACGGGCGCTGTCATCGCTTGGCTATCAAGTTACCTTGCTCGGGACACCAGCCAGCCTGTGCAGGAATGCAGACCAGACGCTGGCGGAAATAGATTTCATTTTTAATATTTCTGTGGGATTCATTACCCGGTTTCGCATGTCGCTGGGGCCGGCGTTATACGAACTTCTCGGTATGCCCTATAGTGGCGCAGACCCGTATTCAAAAATGGTTAGCCAGAACAAACAGCTCACGAAAGGTCTGTTGGATGGACTCGGAATTTCCACGCCCCCCTGGGTTTTCCTCCAGTCGCTCGATGACCTGCCTGCGGCTGATGTTTTGGTTTTTCCCATGATCGTCAAGCCTGCGTGGGAAGGAGCCTCGATAGGCATGGATCAAGATGCGGTTGTGTTTAACAGGGATGATTTGCGCGAGCGGGTTGAGCGGATACTTAAAAACATGAAGATGCCGGTTATCGCCGAGCAGTTTATTGTGGGGCGCGAAATCAAGGTCGGCATGGTCGGCCATGATCCAATTACATTCAGCGGCATCATCGAAGACACCACGGGCGATGGGACTCCTCTGGGCGACCAATTCCTCTATTTCGATGCCAAGAAAAAAGGCAGCTTTTCAAAGCGCGCGTTGAATATCGCCGATCCGGCATACGCACGGCTCATGGCAGACTGCCATCGCCTTTATCGCACTTTCACTCCCCTCGATTACGCGACCTTCGATGTCAGGATGGACACCGAAGGTAACCATTACTTTCTGGAGTTCAACGCCGATGCCACGCTGCATCCGCGCAGAACGCTGGCGGAATGCTGTCGGCTCAACGGGCTGCCCTACGATTCACTTATCAAGGGAATTTTGGACTCCGCCTTTCGCCGTTTCAATCTGGCGGGTATCCACGCTCTTCTTTGAAGGTAATTCCGAGTCTTTCTCATTAAATATCTGAGACCGTTTATTTTTGAGAGCTTGAACCGCAGCAGCAGGTAAAGCGCAATCCCGGACCATCGCTTGGGCGACCATGAGCGTTGGGCAAGCCAGCGGATAGCTACTCCGTCCAACATCGGTTCGGCAAGACAGCGTTCGATATATTCCAGATGTGTTCTGACATCGGCGGCCCAGGGATAGTGATTCTCCTCGGCGATGGAGATGCATCGCTCAACGACGGATTTCCATTCGTCGGCCTCGGGCTTCAGATGGGCGTAAGCGAACATGTTTTCGCGGATATGCCGCATCCCGTGAATGGCGTTGATGACGAGCGGCAAGTTCAGCTCAACAGCCAGCGATACCGCATTTGGCAATGCAGAGATGTTCGAGTGCATCAGGCAAAAGTTTAGATGGAGCTTCCAGTCTTTGCCCTCCGCCTGCTTGCTTCGAAAAATCGCGGCGGCCTCTTGCAGGTTCTTGTAAAACACATCCCATCGCCCGCCCTTGCGAATTCGCTCGTAGGTAGCACCTGTTCCCTCAAGCGAAAATTTGAGGTGAAAAGAGTGCAATTCACCCACGGCGTTCAAGTATTTGGAGAGAGAAGTCTGACCATGCGTGTTCAAAAAAATCCGGGGCTGCTTTTCCTGACTTCCAATTTTTTGAAGCTGTAGATGGCAGTCGCGGTTGATCGAGAATTCACCGTTCATGAGCCGCAGTGTTTTTGCCTGTTCCAGCCAGGGAGCCAACTTGGTCAGGCCTATTTCATCCAGCCCCGGACTTTTTCGGGAGCCGCCGCAATGGGTGCATCGCAAATTGCACTTCCAGTCGATGGCGTACCCGAGAACCTGCGGGGTTGCGTATTGCGGAATTTCCCCCTCATTTTCTATGCGCCCAAGCCCTTCAGGAATTGATGGAGGTGAATCGAGGTGACCGTAGAATCTTTGCCAGCGATAGATTCTGCAAAACGGTTCGCAACCCGCTTTCTCATAGTCGCCAGCGGCCATAGCGGTGCGTATGGATGCCAGCTTGGTTCCTCGCCAAATGGATTCGGGAGATTGCTTGTAGATGTTTCCGAGCGGGCCGTGGTTGGAATAACAGCAGTGAGTAACGTCGCCGTTACCCCAAACAAATAGGGTGGTCCACGGGTTCGAGCAGAACCAAGTCATAGATTAGTAACCTGCTTGTTCGAGTGCCTTCACTTTATCTTTGAATCCGGCAAACCTTGGATCGTCGGGGTTCTTTTTCAGTGCCCTGAGTAACGTGAGTCTGAGCGCCATATTCGGCACGTCACCCCCATAACTAGCTTCACTTAGCGCCAGCATGATTAGCCTTTCGTATTCCTCATTCGTGAATGAATTTTCATTAAGGGCTTCTTCATAATACCAAGTGCTCTCACCATATCTCTGGAAGAACCAGGTGAGATCCCTAGGGTCGCGGGTTGGTGTGGGCACTTGAAAATTTAAAACGTCACGATCAACGACCCATCCTTCTTTGCCATCCTTTTTCACCTTATAGCAATCGAGGGTTTTGCCAGCATAGGGATCCTCGTACCCGTCTGACTCTTCCTGCGGGTTTTCACTCTTCGGTTTATTCGGCAGCGGAACTGTCAAGCATTTTTCGCGCTTTTCAAGCACCTCAACCAACATGCCGCCATGAATATTCCCAACCGCTTCCTGACTACTTTCCGCAGGATTTTTGTAAATGCCAAAGTCGTATCGAGCAATGGCATGTTTCCCGTCCGAAGAAAAAACTGTTTGCGGGAGCGGGCCCAAAGCGGCATCCAGATTTATTCGGGGGATGGGAGTTAGTGCGCTTGAATCCGCAGTTGGCTGGGAAGCAATCTGTACGCTTTGAGTCACGGGTGCAGGAACTACGGTTTGTGCATGTGGCACTTCAGGGGGAGGTGTTTCAGTAAAGTAACCAGTCGCATATCCAAGTCCAAGAATGGCCGCGACAAGAATGATCGCTAATATGATCCCTTTTTTCATAATGCCCCCCGAGGACAAAAACTGTTTATTTCGTTAAATAGCAGGCTACAGGCTACCTGTACGTTGCGCAAGTCAGAATCACTTGGAACTCTCGGAGCAGTATGCAACAACCGCATCGCGAGTTGCCTTGCGGAAACATGATCGCCAGCGGTTTCGTGAATCTGGGCAAGACGTGCCATGGAGGTCAGGTGTTGAGGGTACGCCGTGAGAAGACTTGAGTAGAGGGGAAAGGCACTCTGATAATCCGCGCTGAAGAAATACATATGCGCTGATTTTTTGTAAGTATCCATATCACGCATATAGAACACTGCCTTATTCAGCGCAGGCTTCATGGCAGTCGTATCGTGATCCAGAAACTCAATCTCTCCAAGGGTCAGCCACGCTTCCGCATTTTCGGGATTGGCTCTCAGCGCCACTTTCAATTCGCCACGTGCCAAATTTTGCTCACCCAGAACCATGTGTTTTATTCCTTGGCGGAGATGCCAGTCGGAAGCGATCCAAGCTCCAGTCAGAAAAACGATGAGTAACGCCAACACTATTTGCCCGGCACCAATCGCAACGGGCATGGTGGCTCGCTGCATCCAGCGTCGCGGCATTGTTGCCGCCAAAAATATGGCAAGCAGAATTGCGCCGGTTCCTGAGCTCACGACAACGGTATAGAGGCTCTTGATTAACAGAAAAGCTAATCCCGCTCTTAATGGGTGGTGCAAGGGGCGACATAATCGGAATCCGTGCCATAAAAATAGTCCCCCTAATACAAACCCGCCGATGCCAAGCTCCAGCCCAAAAGAGAGCAGAAGATTATGCACATCCCGGGCCGATGCAGTGTGGGCACCAAACCAATCGACGGTTACCGGGAGGTGCAAAAAAATGTTCTGCACCGCCTCAATATAGTGGTTGGATAACTGCCCTGCACCGACACCCAACAGCGGGTGCGCAATGAATACCGCCAACCCCGTAATGGACAGAAATATCCGGCCAAGTATTGCGCTGGGAAAAAAAGCTGCGACACCGATGCAAGCAACTCCCAGCAGAAGCCGCGGCCACAAACGGCGACCGCACATCAGCCAGAAAAAATAGGCCGCGATCAGGAAGAGCGCGCCCTTGTTCTTGGTTAATATCAGTCCGAATAGAAGTGCAACTATGCCGACGAGTAATACGATTTTCTGCCGCTTTGATCGAGTCATACGCATAAAGTGCAGACTACAAAACACGCCGCAGCCGAGGAGCGTGGCGAGAAATTCAGCGTTGCCAAGTGTGCCGGTCCAACGCCCCTCTGGGTCAAATGCACTGTAATGCCAAGGCAGAGCTCTGATGTGTGTCACGAATTGGATTAATCCAGCCGCAATGATTCCGCCCATCAGTAGTCGGGCGGTTTTCCGCTGAATATTGAGCAGGAAAAGAAAAAGAATGATCGCGGAGAAAGTAACGCCAGTATTCAAATACGATAGCCAGGGGCTGACAGAAAGTGTCCCCGACACAAGTGATATTGCAAACCATGCAACGATGCCGAACAGCACCCCCCGTTGCGGCAACCATATCTGTTCGCGCAAGAAAAGAATGATAGTCATACCCGCCGACAACAAGGCTAGCCCTGCAATTTTCGGTAAAAAATGTCCTTGAACCAGCGCACTGCTGTGAATGAAAAATGGCAGCAGAACCAGGAGAATGGCCCAGCGTAAGTTTAAAGTCCGACTGCCGACTATCGGGGTAGAACAGAGAGTGGATTGATGCAACATTTGGAAAGATCGTCAGTATCTTGGCTGTGGGTGCTCGCATGACCATGGTCGGAATAATCTTTCCTGATCTCGATATGTAGGTGATTGCTTTTAAATTTGCTCTTCTTGAACTCTGCTGTTGAAAATAAACGCGCCAAGACTGTGTTCTGAGTCACTATCTCTCCGGCACGAACTTCAGGATATCGAACGTGAATATATTTCGACATGATCGACTCGCCTGATGCGAGTCGGTGGCGAACAAGCACCGTCCCTTCGAAGTCCCAGTATGAAACAAACTCAACGATCCCCGCACCGATTGGATAAACGGATTCGGAGGGAATCCCCGCGAGATCCGTTCCCGTATGGAGATGACGCACATGAAACGAGGTGCGCCCAGCTCCAAAGGGACTCACTATTCGAGATGCAAGTGTCGGATATTTTGATTGCAGCCCGCCGTGAAAGGGAGGTTGCCAAGCCGCAACGACTGGCGGTTCGAGTACTCGAATCTTCGTAACTTCGATTGAAATTGAGTTGGGGGTTTCGATGATGAAACGTTCTCCGTCCGCCCTGACTCGCACCAAGGTGTTCGAGCAGAAAAGCGGACGATCAGAGATAAATGCCCGATACGTGCCAACGCCAAAACCGGCAACCGGAATTGTGTTTTGCTCGGGAATGAACCTGTAGTCCGGTTTCGCATTACTCCTGAAAATTAGCTCTGCCCCGATAACCTGCAAACTCGCGAAGTGTTCTTTGAGGATTTTTTCGCGATCCTTGATCGTGATCCGATAGAACGTTCCCGTGCTGTCAGGCGACACCGGTTCGCTTGCCAGCACCCCGGCGCTCGATGCGCACAAAGAAAGCCATAAAAAGACAGCTCTGATAATCATCACTATTCGCGATAAATATTTTTTTTCATCAAGAACTCATCCGCAAACTGCAAATGTTTTGGCATGAATAGCTTTTCTATTTGGTGTGCCTTAGTGCCGCCGCGCACTCGCCAATCAAATCCCACCCGCGATACACCATACCGCTGTACATCTGCACCAGCGCCGCACCGGCCTGCATTTTTTCCAGCGCATGTTCGCCTTTGAGGATGCCGCCCACGCCGATTATGGGTAACGCGCCGTTTAGTTCGGCGGCGAGTTGGCGGATGACGGCGGTGGATTTTTCGCGCACGGGTGCGCCGGAAAGGCCGCCGGTTTCGTTGCCGTGCGGCAGACCTTGCACGCCTTCGCGTGACAAGGTGGTGTTGGTGGCGATCACGCCGTCGATGCGGTGTTTGATGAGCAGCGCGGCGATTTGTTTGATCTGGTCGCTATCGAGGTCGGGCGCGATCTTTATCGCCAGCGGCACGTATTTGCCGTGTTGCTGCGCCAGTTTTTCCTGTTCCGCCTTCAGTTGACCGAGCAGCTCATCCAACTCGTCGCCGCCCTGCAACTGGCGCAGGTTTTTGGTGTTGGGCGAGGAGATGTTGATGGCGACGTAGCTGGCGTGCGCGTACACCTTGCGCAGGCCGATCAGGTAATCGTCCGCCGCTTTTTCGATGGGCGTGTCGGCGTTTTTGCCGATGTTGATGCCGAGAATGCCTTTGAAGTTGGCGCGCTTGACGTTCTCCACCAGCACATCCACGCCGTCGTTGTTGAAGCCCATGCGGTTGATGATGGCCTGCGCTTGCGGCAGGCGGAACATGCGCGGTTTGGGGTTGCCCGGCTGCGCGCGCGGCGTGACCGTGCCGATTTCGATGAAGCCGAAACCGAGTGCGGCCAGCGCGTTGATGTAGCCGCCGTTCTTGTCCAGACCTGCGGCCAAGCCGACGGGATTGGGAAAGGTCAGTCCCATCACCGTGCGCGGATCGTCAACCGGACGTTTGACGACCAGAGGCAACGTGCCCAGACAATGCGCGGCTTTCAGCGCATCGAGCGTGGCGTGGTGGGCGGTCTCGGGATCGAGGGCGAACAGGGCGGGGCGCAGTAATTGGAACATCTAACTATCTTTCTTGGTAACGACGGGAATGGGGAACGGTTTTTTCTTGAACACTTCGCCGCGCGGTTTGCCGCGCCAGTGTTCGGCGACAACATCGCCGAGTTGTAAACAGAGCAGGCCGAATACGGCGAGATAAACGGACAGTTGCCACAGAGTCGCGGAAAATATCAGCGCACCGCCGCTCACATCGTAAACCGCCAGCGCGAGTCCTCCGACCACGATGCCGGAGACCGCGCCCAGTGCCACGCGACTCCAGTCGCCTTGCTGCAAGCCAGTAAATACGGTGCTCTCCAGCCATAACAGTTGCAGCGCGACGAGCAGCAGCAATGGCGCTAACCAGAACAGCCAGCCCAAATAGTCTGGCCAGACCGTGCCGCATAGCAGGCCGCTCAATGCCGCCAGCAGCAGGATGTAGGCGGCGGGTTCGGCGGGCAAGGCGGGCAGCATGAATCGGCGCGCGCTCAAACGCAGCAAACCGGCCAGCCACAAGCGGGTGAGCAACACGGCAGGCAACATTGCCGCGCCGCACAGCGCGGCCAGCAGCAGCGAAGCGACCGGACTGGCGGGAGTGAACCATGCGCCTGCGAACAGATTCAGATAAGCGAGCAACATGCAGACGACTGCCCCGGCCACGCCGCTCCACAGCAAATAGCCGCGCCGCGCGCGCAGCAGGCTGTGGCCGCTGCGGCGCAAGTTGAGCGTGTCGAGCAGGAGGCCGAAAGCGAGCACAGCGAGGGTGCTGAACAAAGCGGGCAGCCAGACTGTGCCCGCGATGGGCGCGGGTGCAAGCCACTCAAGACCGGCGAGCGATAGCGCCAGCGGCGGCAACAGCAGCAGCGCTGCGACATAGGCGGTGAGGCGAATAATCACGGTTGATCTTCCGGCGCGATGGTTTGCCACTGGTCGTCGCGCAGCCCTTGCAGCGGCTGGAAGCGGCTTTTATACGCCATCTTGCGGCTGCCTTCTATCCAGTAACCGAGATACAGATATGGCAGTTGCAACTTGCGGCACAGCTCGATTTGCCACAACACATTGTAGGTGCCGTAACTGCTGTGCGGCACATCGGGGTCGTAGAAGGTATAAACCGCCGACAGGCCATCCGCCAGCACATCCACCACGCTCACCATGCGCAGCAAATCGCCTTCGCGGAATTCCACCAGCATGGTATCGACATGGCTTTGCAGCAGAAAACTTTGGTATTGCTCGGGGTTGCTGTCGTCCATGCCGCCGTCGCGGTGGCGCGCTTGCTGGTAGCGGCAATACAGCTCGAAATACTCCGGCTTGTCTTGCAGGGTATGCAGCGTGGCCTTCAGCTCGTAATGCTGCTTGCAACTGCGGCGCTGCGAGCGCGTGGTTTGAAATTCCCCGACCACCACGCGCGCCGGAACGCATTCATGGCAATAGTCGCAACGCGGGCGGTAAGTGAACGTGCCGCTGCGGCGAAAGCCGTGGCGCACCAGTTCGGAATACACCGGCGTGGTGATGAACTGGCTGGGTGTGGCCACCTGCGAACGCGCTTCCTGCCCCTCCAGATAACTGCACGGATAGGGCGCAGTCAGATAGAAGTGCAATGTGGAGGGCGGAATGTCGTTGAGCAGGCTCATGGGAAAAGATCGCGGTCGAATCGCCAGGGTGTGATTGGCGCGTAGTTTATCAAGTCTTGCAGGCGGGCGATGAATTCGCTGCGCGCAATTTCCCGTGCGCCCAGCGAGGCCAGATGCGGCGTGTGCATCTGGCAGTCGATCATGCCGAAATCCCATCGTTCGAGTTGTGCGGCAAGGTGTGCCAATGCGATCTTGGAGGCATCGCTGTGGCGGCTGAACATGGATTCGCCGTAGAACATCCTGCCCAGCGCCATGCCGTATAAGCCGCCCACCAGTTCGTCGTCCAGCCAGGTTTCCACCGAATGCGCGTAGCCCATTTTGTGCAGTTCGCAATAGGCGGAGATCATTTCTTCCAGAATCCACGTGCCGCTCGCACCTTCGCGCGGGGCGGCGCAGGCGCGCATCACTTGCTCGAACGCGGTGTCGGTGCGCACTTCGTAGTGGCCGTTGCGCAAGGTTTTGCGCAATGAGTTGGCGATTTTGAATTCGTCCGGGAACAGCACCATGCGCGGGTCGGGACTCCACCACAGGATGGGGTCGCCTTCGCTGAACCAGGGGAAGATGCCGTGGCGATAGGCATCCAGCAAACGCGCCGGGGAAAGATCGCCGCCTGCCGCCAGCAATCCGTTGGGGTATTCGAGCGCCTGTTGCAGCGGCGGGAACGGCATGGTGTTTTGCAGCAGAGGAATCATCTTCAGGGGACGAAAAATAATATATAGGTCGTCGTAATTGTAGGCATGTGCGGCGAATTATGTTTATATTACGCCCGTTAACGGGCATGGCGCTCTTGGAGGTTTGCGTGGTACTGGGTTTGTTCGGAAAAAAATCGGATCATCCGCTGGCTGACATGAAGTCGGCGCAGCAATTGCTGGACGATGTTCCCAAGAACGACTCGTTCAAGGCGTTGCAGGAATTGGGCGATTGGATAGAGGCGATTTGCGAGGAAGCGAAGAACTTCCGGCTGGATCACCAGTGGGCGGTGCTGCGCCTGTTCGATCAGGCCGCGCAACCCCATCTGCGCAAGCTGCTGTGCGATTATTTTTCGGTGCAGTCCCTGTCCCAGTTTCAGGAAAACCGGCTGTGGACGTTGCTGGAACGGTATTTGACCCAAAGCGAACTATGCCACCACGATGTGCTGAGCCGCTATCGCAAGGGCGAGAAGGGCGCTTCCTCAGTCAAGCCGGATTTGCCCCTGTTGTGCGCGCGCGGCATCTCGGCCAATACCGGCAGGCTCAAACTGGCAGCGGCGCGTTATACCTTGGTTGAGCCGTGGCTGTGGGAACATCTGGCCGGATACTACGGTCTCGCCGAAACGCAAAATTTCCAAAACGAACTGGTGTCCCTGTATCCCGGAGTGAATACCACGGTGGCGCAGGAATTTGCGGTGCTCATGGTATGGTACGGCAGCAGTGCCGGGACGCTGAGCCCGTTGCAGGAACACATCACCGAACGTCTTTTTGCGCATCTGGGCAAGGGGTTGCAAATCAGCAAGGCGTACAACGCTTCCGGCCTGTTCATCTTCGATCTGGCGCAGCCCACGCCGCCCATGCGCGCTTCGCTGGAGATCACGCTGCATCCCTCGTTGCGCTATTTCGATGCCGAAGCGATGAAGCTGCAAATGGACGGCCTGATTAAAACGCTGGACAAGGGCATCGTCCCGGAAAACTTCAATTTGTACGGTGCCAAATACGAATCGGAAATGCTGCGCGATTTTTCCCAGCGCTTGCTGCAAAGCTTGGTTCTGCCGCCCCCGACGCGCCGCAGCCCGCGCCGCAAGATCAATGTCAATCTGAAAGTCGCCAGCGGCTTTTTCAGAATGCTGGAAAAAACCGATGTCGGCCCGAATTTCGACGAACACAACGGCGAGATATGGGACGTGGAAGACATCAGCGCTTCCGGTTTTCGCAGTGTGATACCGATGTCGCGCGCCGAAGGAATCAAAATTGGCACACTGCTGGGCAGCAGGCCGCAGAGCGTTTCGCATTGGGGTGCGGGTGTGGTGCGCCGCTTGAGTCGCGACAAGGAAGGCAACCTGCACGTCGGGGTCGAGATATTGAGCCACCGCTTTGTCGGCGTGCCGCTGAAAGATCATGCCCAGCCGGGTGCGGAGAGCGATATGGCGGGCATTTATTTGAACCGTCCCTCCGATACCAGTGGCGAAGCGTGGCTGCTGATGAAGCCGGAAATTTTCTCTCCCAGCCGTAGCATGACCATGCAAATGGATGGCAAGGAATATTTGTTGTTGCCGTTGGCGCTGGTCGAACACGGCCATGATTACGACCTCGCGCGCTACCGCATGATGGAGCAGGACGGCATACACGAGGAAGAGTAGTTTTCTATATTCTCTGTTTCAACCACTGCGTAATCGCATCAACTTCTTCCATGCACACCGTGTGCTGCATTGCGTATTCGTGCCACTCCAGCGCATAGCCGCGTTTTAGCAATTCTTCCGCCGAAGCTCTCCCCAGCGCATAAGGAACCACCGGGTCATTGCGCCCGTGTGCCATGAAGATGGCCGTGGATAGGGCATCTTCAGTCGATGCTTGGGGTAAGCTGTGCGCCAGCGGCAGGTAGGCGGACAGCGCGATAATGCCGCCCAGTTTGTGTTTGCAGCGCAAGCCGCTGTGCAAAGCGATTGCGCCGCCCTGCGAAAATCCCGCCAGAAAAATATGCGACGGCGCGATGCCGCGCCCGATTTCCTGTTCAATCAGTTTGTCCACTTCCTGCTGCGAAGCGTTGATGCCCGCTTCATCCTGTTCACCGCCAATATCGGCACTGCGGATGTCGTACCACGCGGGCATGACAAATCCGCCGTTGATGCTGACCGGACGTTTGGGGGCATGCGGAAAAATGTAGCGCACGGCTTGCGGCAAATTGATCTCGTCAACGATAGGCACAAAATCGTCGCCGGAAGCACCCAGGCCGTGCAGCCAGATCACGCTGAACTGCGGATCGCGTCCGCTGAGCAGCATGATGTGGGGAAGTAGATCGTTCATTAAAAATCTCGGTTTGCGTAGGTCGGGTTAGCGCAGCGTAACCCGACACAATCGTATGAACCAAGCCAAACGTCGGGTTACGCTGCGCTAACCCGACCTACAGCGGCAACCAACTTACGGCTCGGGAATAATTTCGCGCAAGGACTGAAACAATTCGCGATAGCTCTTGGGCGGTTTCGCCAGTTCTTTTTCCTTGAGCGCGTTGCGGATCAAGGCGCGCAGGTGTTGCGCATCGGCTTCGGGGTGCGCCGCCAGCAATTCGGTGAGTGAGTCCGGTTCTTCCAGCAAACGGTCGCGCCAGTGTTCGACCTGATGCAGCCACGCCGTGTGCTGGCGCGACGTGCCGTTCCACGCATCCAGCTTGGCCTGTATCGGCGCGGGATCGACATCGCGCATCAGGCGGCCTATGTATTGCAGTTGGCGATTGAGCGCGCCGAACTTGGTCATGCGCTTGTATTCCAGAATCGCTATTAGCAGATTTTCATCCAGAGCCAAATCGCGCAGCTTCTCTTTGGATAGTTCGGTTAAGGTTTTGCCGAGGTCTTGCAATCCCAACATTTGTTTTTTGATTTTGGTCTTGCTAGGCGGCAGCTCTTCTTCCAGCTCGTCGTCGTGATGTTTTTGGCGGGTGTTCATGGGGTCGGTAAGGTTCAACAGATGTTGCTATGATAGCGCCTCCCGACGAACCAGCCTCCCGAATTTTATGAACCCCAACGTTTCAAAAGCTGCGCACAGCGCCGATTCCTTGCAACAACTCGCCGCCGACATCGTCAGTTACGCCCGCCAACAGGGCGCTTCCGCCAGTGCCGCCGAAGTCTCGGAAGGCTTCGGTCAGACCGTCAGCGTGCGCCACGGCGCAGTCGAAACCATCGAGTACAACCGCGACAAAGGTTTAAGCGTCAGCGTTTATCTCGGCCAAAAACGCGGCAACGCCAGCACCTCGGACTTTTCGCAGCAAGCCGTGCGCGACACGGTGGATGCCGCGCTCAACATCGCGCGCTACACCGCCGAAGACGATTGCGCCGGACTGCCCGATGCCGACCAACTCGCCACCGAATTCCCCGACCTCGACCTGTATCACCCGTGGAAATTGAATGTGGAGCAGGCCATCGCACTGGCAAGCGAATGCGAACAGGCGGCGTTTGCGGCGGACAAACGTATCAACAATTCCGAAGGCTGCACCATCAACGTCAACGAAGGCCGCTTCGTGCAAGCCAATAGTCTCGGCTTCGTCGGCGGTTATCCCAGCTCGCGCCATAGCGTCAGTTGTTCGGTAATCGCGGGCAAAGGCGACGGCATGCAGCGCGATTATTGGTACAGCGTGGCGCGCAATGCCAGCGAGATTTTAAAAGTGGAAGAGATAGGCCGCATCGCCGCCGAACGCACCGTGCGCCGCCTCAAAGCGCGCAAAATGCCGACCACGCAATGCCCCGTGTTGTTTGAATCGCCCATCGCGGGCGGCCTGTTCGGCCACTTCGTCGGCGCGGTCAGCGGCGGCAGCCTGTACCGCAAATCCTCGTTCCTGCAAGATAGTCTCGACCAACAAATATTTTCCGACATCGTGCGTATCGACGACGTGCCCAATATCCTGCGCGGTCTGGGCAGCAGCGCCTTCGACGGCGAAGGCGTGTTTACCCGGCAGCGTGCCATCGTCGAAGCGGGCGTGTTGCGCGGCTATTTCCTCGGCAGCTACAGCGCGCGCAAACTTGGCATGACCACCACCGGCAACGCGGGCGGCACGCACAACCTCATCGTGCAATCCGGCGAGCTGGATTTCGCCGGACTGCTGCGCAAAATGCAACGCGGACTGGTCGTCACCGAACTGTTGGGTCACGGGGTCAACCAAGTAACCGGAGACTACTCGCGCGGCGCGGCGGGCTTCTGGGTCGAACACGGCGAAATCCAATATCCGGTGGAAGAAATCACCATCGCTGGCAACCTCAAAGACATGTACAAAAACATCGTCGCCATCGGCAACGACGTACTGGGGCAAAGCGCGCGCCAGTGCGGCTCGGTGTTGGTGGAGCGGATGGCGGTGGCGGGGAGCTGAGTCACCGTGCGTCAGTCAAAAAAGCCGAATTGAGACAACCACCTTTCGAACATCTGAGATAGCAGATTAGGAGATAGCAATGTCAGGAAGCTGGATTGAAGTTGCCAATGAAGCTCTAAAAATTCCAGGCTTGCTAGTTGAGATATATGGCGATCTTGCAAAGCCCGGGGTACGTCAAGTCGGGAAGGCATTAGATACTGTAATGGGTTTAGGTAATACCGTGCTGTGGCCTATCACTTGGGCAAATGAACGATCCAGAATATATCTGGAAAGAAATTTGGAGGCATACAGAGAGCGCCTTTCTGAAATACCAGAAGAAAAGATAATCCCCGTTCTTCCTGAGATTGGCGTACCAATAGCTGAAAAGTTGGCCTACGTCGCTGATGCAACTCTTGCAGACTTATACATCAATTTACTAACCAAAGCCTCATCTTCAGATTTCGCCTCTCAGGCACACCCAAGCTTCGTAAATGTCATCAATAATTTATCGCCTGATGAGGCGAAATTTCTTGAAGCTTATGCAGGTAATTCGCATTTACCATTTTTAACTGCAAAGTGGATTAACCCGCAAACTCATCGATATTTCATAGCCGAAGATTTACTTATTTCTTATAAGGTTGTTGAAATGCTTGCTTTTCCAGGCAACACACCGGCATACATCAGCAATCTCGTAGGCCTTGGTCTCATTAAAGTAGAATACGACCGATACACCGATGGTGACTCGTCCATATATGACGAAATTCAAAATTTATGGGCTTCAAAAAATTCAAAAACATTAAAAAATGTGCCAGAGCGGGAGCTAAGATTTGACAGAGGAATAATCCAGATTTCGCATTTTGGGAAACTATTTTTCTTGGCATGCCACAATGCAAAAGCAAAAGGAACGGAAGTGACAACGCAGAAGTAGGTTTGCGTATCCAAACCGTTTTTCCCAATGCCAAATCTAGATTGCCAACATCTTCGCCTCAATCGTATCCGCCGATAAATCCGCGCCGCATTCCCACTCGACGAAGTACTCGCCGTTTTTGATTTTCATGAATTCGCCGATGTCCTTTAATTCCTCGAATGCTTCAAATTTGAGGTAGGGGCGAACGTCAAACTGGCCGACACGACCATCGTTGGCGACGACTTGAAATGTCCAGTCAGCTTTCGGTGTAAGTTCTGCAATTCTCATTGATCCAGCCCCTTTATTGAAAATGGTTTTTTGCCGTTTACCGCAAGCTCCCAATCGGCAAGGAGATCGTCCTTGTGAATTTCAATCCATGCAACAACCAGTTTGTGCTTGTTGGCAGGCAGTTCGCCAGCAAGCAGTGTTCCATCAGAAATACTGTAGGTTCCAACCCGCCCTTGGTATTCCGCATGAATGTGCGGAAGGTGATGCCGTTCAATGTCATTGAAAAACATCCGAATCAGGATTCCGTAGAACATTGAAATGGTTGGCATCGCATTCCTTTCAAAGAGGGTGAGGCAATTCTATCAAGAGGGCGTTCAGTATAGGGGGCGATAATCCAGCCCCGAACGCACCGCCAATTTCCCCGTCCCTCCGTGATAAAATGCGCGCCTTTCCGTTTTCGCATTCATTTTGAAAGGCTGTCATGTTCTCCAGAAAAAACACTATCGCTGTCACCGATCCCGAACTCTGGAGCGCTATCCAGAATGAAACCCGCCGTCAGGAAGATCACATCGAGCTGATCGCTTCGGAGAATTACACCAGCCCGGCGGTGATGGAGGCGCAGGGCAGCCAGCTCACCAACAAGTATGCGGAAGGTTATCCGGGCAAGCGTTATTACGGCGGCTGCGAGTACGTGGATGTGGCCGAGCAACTGGCGATTGACCGCGCCAAAGCCTTGTTCGGCGCGGAATACGCCAACGTGCAGCCGCATTCCGGTTCGCAGGCCAATCAGGCGGTGTATGTGTCGGTGCTCAAACCCGGCGACACCATTCTGGGCATGAGCCTGGCGCACGGCGGCCACTTGACCCACGGCGCATCGGTGAATATCAGCGGCAAGCTGTACAACGCCATCCAATACGGGCTGAACGACAAAGAAGAAATCGACTACGACCAGGTGCAAGCGCTGGCGAACGAGCACAAGCCGAAGATGATCGTGGCCGGTGCCTCCGCTTACTCGCTGGTGATCGACTGGAAACGTTTCCGCGCGATTGCCGACAGCGTCGGTGCATATCTGTTTGTTGATATGGCGCACTACGCCGGTCTGGTCGCGGCGGGTTATTACCCCAGCCCGGTCGGCATCGCCGATTTCGTCACCACCACCACCCACAAGACGTTGCGCGGCCCGCGCGGCGGCTTGATTCTGGCCAAAGCCGAACATGAGAAGGCGCTCAACTCGGCCATCTTCCCGCAACTGCAAGGCGGCCCGCTGATGCACGTGATCGCGGCCAAAGCCGTGGCGTTCAAGGAAGCGTCCAGCAAAGAGTTCAAGGAATATCAAAAACAAGTGATCGACAACGCGCGCGTAATGGCCAAAGTGTTGACCGAGCGCGGCGTGCGCATCGTTTCCGGCCGCACTGACAGCCACGTGTTCCTCGTCGATCTGCAAGCCAAGAACCTCACCGGCAAAGATGCCGAAGCCGCACTGGGTCGCGCGCACATCACCGTCAACAAAAACGCGATTCCGAATGATCCGCAAAAGCCGTTCGTCACCAGCGGCATCCGCGTCGGCTCGCCCGCCATGACCACACGCGGCTTCAAGGAACTGGAAGCCGAGCTACTGGCCAACCTCATTGCCGACGTGCTGGATGCGCCGAACGATGAAGCCGTGATCGCGCGTGTAGTCGGCGAAGTGAAAAAGCTGACGGCGAAGTTTCCGGTTTATGGAGCTTAAGCAGGATTGAGGCTTGGGGAATGAGGATTGAGTAAATTGGTATCGCACACTCTCCCTCAATCCTCAATCCACAATCCACAATCCACAATCCTATGAAGTGCCCCTTCTGTAAACACCCCGACACGCAAGTCGTCGATACCCGCGAAAGCGAGGAGGGCGACAGTGTGCGTCGTCGTCGTCGCTGTTTGTCGTGCGAGAAACGTTTCACCACTTACGAAACGGTGGAGATGCGCATGCCGCAGGTGGTCAAGCAGAACGGTATGCGCAGTGAGTTCGACGAAGAAAAATTGCGCACCAGTTTTTCCCGTGCGCTGCACAAGCGCCCGGTTTCTACCGAGCTGGTGGATGCGGCTATCGACCATGTCACGCAAAAAGTGTTTTCTTTCGGCGAACGCGAAATCGGTTCGCGCCAGATCGGCGAGATGGTGATGAAAGAGCTGCTCAAGCTGGACAAGGTGGCCTACATCCGTTTCGCCTCGGTGTATAAAAGTTTTCAGGATGTCGGCGATTTCTCCGATGCCATCGACGCGGTGAGCAGGCCGCGCGCGCGCCGCAGCAAAACCGACTAACCCCATGCTAGACACAAACGACAGCCACTGGATGGCGCGCGCGCTGCAACTGGCCGAACGCGGGCTTTACACGACATCGCCCAATCCGCGCGTCGGCTGCGTGCTGGTCAAAGACGGCGCAGTGGTCGGCGAAGGCTGGCACGAACGCGCGGGAGAACCCCACGCGGAAGTTCACGCTTTGCGCGCTGCGGGCGAGAGCGCGCGCGGCGCAACGGCGTATGTGACGCTGGAACCGTGCAGCCATTACGGGCGCACGCCGCCTTGCGCCGACGCGCTGATCGCAGCGGGTGTGGCGCGCGTGGTGATTGCCTCGCAAGATGCGAATCCATTGGTTGGCGGACAAGGCATAGCCAAACTGCGCGTCGCTGGCATAGAGGTGGAATGCGGCTTGATGGAAACCGCCGCGCGCGAACTCAACCTCGGATTTTTCTCGCGCATGATGCGCGGCACGCCCTGGGTGCGCAGCAAAATTGCCGCCAGTCTGGACGGGCGCACCGCGCTGGAAAATGGCACCAGCAAATGGATTACCGGCGCAGCCGCAAGACAAGATGTGCAGCATTGGCGCGCGCGCTCCTGCGCCGTGTTGACCGGCATCGGCACGGTGTTGGCGGATGATCCGCAGCTCAATGTGCGCGGGATAGAGGTCGAACGTCAACCGTTGCGCGTGGTGCTGGACAGAAAATTACGCATCGCGCCCGAGGCCAAAATCTTGCAAGGCGGCAACACGCTGATTTACACCGCTTCAAATGATGAAAAAAAACGCGCCGCATTGCAGGCGCGCAGCGCGGAAGTGGTTGTGATGGAGAAATTTGAATTGCCCGCAGTCCTGCGCGACCTCGCGCAACGCGGCATCAATGAAGTGCTGGTCGAAGCGGGGCGCACCTTAAACGGCGCGCTGTTCAAAGCAAAACTGGTGGATGAATTGGTGCTGTATCTCGCGCCGCAACTGTTGGGCGATGCCGCGCGCGGTATGGCGGATTTGGGCGCGCTGACGCAATTGGAGCAGCGCGTGGAACTGGCGTGGCAGGACATGCGCCAAGTGGGAAACGATTTACGAATAACTGCGAGGGTGAAAAATGTTTAGTGGAATTATTGCCGATGTGGGACTGATTAAAACTGCACAAGATAGAGACGGCGGCTTGCGCCTGACCGTGGCAACCCAAGTGCTGGGCATGGACGATGTCGCCATCGGCGACAGCATCGCGGTGAACGGCGTATGCCTCACCGTGATCGAAAAAGTAGGTAACGATTTCACTGTCGAAGTCTCGCGCGAAACCTTGAACTGCACCGCCGGACTGGACAAACAAGGCAACCACGTCAATCTGGAAAAAGCGCTGCGCTTGTCTGACAGGCTGGGCGGGCATCTGGTCAGCGGCCACGTCGATGGCGTGGGCGAAGTGGCGAGTTTCACCAACTTGGGCGAAAGCTGGCGCTTGGTCGTGCGCGCCCCGCAGCAGTTGGCGAAATACATCGCGTTCAAAGGCTCCATCACCATCAACGGCGTGAGCCTTACCGTGAACCGGGTGTCGAGTAGCGAGTTCGATGTGAATCTGATTCCGCACACGCTGCAAGCGACCACGCTGAACGAGCTGAAATCCGGCACGCGCGTCAATCTGGAAATCGACCTGATCGCGCGTTACGTCGAACGCATGCAACAAGCCGAAGTCGCATAAGACATCGCGTGGAGATGCCCGCCAATAGGCGATCTACAGCGTGCATATCATGTAGATCGCCTATTGGCGGGCATCTTCACGTGACTGACTCATCTAAAACGCCATTCCCGCTTGAAGCTGCACATCGAAGTTCCCGCCGGATTCTTCCGAGCTGATGGCGGTTTGGGTGTTCAGTTCGGCTTGGGGGGCGATGAACATGCCGAGGTTGTAGAAGAAGTTTTTGCCGATGAGTCCGCTGTAGCCGCCGCCGAAATACAGGTCGGTTCTGGAGCGGCTGTCCGACGGGGAAACAATGAGCAGCGGCGTTTCCGTGCGTGTCCATTTCAGCAGTTCGCCGCCCGCGTAAAACCCGCTGTCCGCTTCGGGGCGAAACAGGTAAACCAGTTGCGGGCCGGCCAGTGTGTTGGTGGTTTTCGAGTGGGCGTTGCCGGTGAAAGGATCGTTGAATACATCGGTCCAGCGCACGTATCTGAAGCCGAAACGGTAATGGCTTTGCGGCGGGCGATAGCTGATCTGCAAGTCCGCGCCGTCCTGCGCCAGCGCAAACACGCCGATGCCGATTTGTAATCCTGCGGCTTGCGCCGATGTGCTAAGCAACAGCAGCATGCTTGCAGCGATCAGCGTTAATTTATTCATGATGAAATTCTCCGTAGGTCGGGTTTCAACCCGACAAGTCGGGCTAAAGCCCGACCTACATAAAACACGCGCTGATCCCATGGATTTGAACATCACGGTGCAAGCATAGTCCCCTGCCGCCGCCATTTCAAAAGGAACGAGTTGTGGCGGGATGGTAGAATCGCCCCCCTCACGGCGGACGCGCCGCAATATTTGAAAGTGTTACATGACCGACATCGCACCAATCACCGAAATTATCGAAGAAATCCGCGCCGGGCGCATGGTCGTGCTGGTGGACGAAGAAGACCGCGAGAACGAAGGCGACCTGTTGTTCGCCGCCGAATTCACCACGCCGGAGAAGATCAACTTCATGGCCAAACACGGGCGCGGCCTGATCTGCATGACGCTGACGCAAGAGCATTGCCAGCAGCTCAACCTGCCGCTGATGGTGCGCGACAACGGCTTGTCGTTGGCCACCAACTTCACCGTTTCCATCGAGGCTGCCACTGGCGTGACCACCGGCATTTCCGCCGCCGACCGTTCGCATACCATCAAAGTTGCGGCGGACAAGAACGCCAAGCCTGCCGACATCGTGCAGCCCGGCCACATCTTCCCGCTGCGCGCGCAACCCGGCGGCGTGCTGGTCCGCGCCGGACACACCGAAGCGGGCTGCGATCTGGCGCAGCTGGCGGGCGTGATGCCGACCTCGGTGATCTGCGAAATTTTGAAAGAAGACGGCGAAATGGCGCGCCTGCCCGACCTGATCCCGTTCGCCAAGGAACACGGACTGAAAATCGGCACCATCGCCGACCTGATCGAATATCGCAGCCACAACGAAACGCTGATCCAGCGCGTGGCGCGGCGCACGGTGCAGACCGCTTACGGCGAACTCGATCTGGTGACCTACACCGACAAGACCACGCAGCGCACCCATCTGGCGCTGGTGAAAGGCGACATCCAGCCGCAGAACGAAACGCTGGTGCGCGTGCACGAGCCGCTGTCGGCGCTGGATTTCTTGGAACAAGTCAGCCTGCCCAACACCACCAGCGTGCATGACGCGCTGAAGCGTATCAGCCAATCCGACGCGGGCGTGCTGGTGCTGATGCATCACACCGAAACCTCGGCGGATATTCTGGCGCGTGCCGCCGCCATGCCGGAGCCGCAGCATGCGAAATGGGACCCGCGCAACTACGGTATCGGTGCGCAGATTTTGCGCGACCTCAACGTCGGCAAAATGTGTCTGATCGCCACCCCGCGCAAACTGCCGAGCATGACCGGCTTCGGGCTGGAAATTGTGGGGTATTGCTGCGCCAACAAGGATAAGAAAGCGTAACGCTTTTGTAGGTCGGGATTTATCCCGACGTTTTTTTAACCCGTTAACACCGTCGGGATAAATCCCGACCTACGAAAATCAGCGCGGTTCAAGGAATTTAATTCGGGCGAACGTTGATCGCCTGTGCTAACAACAAGGAAAAGAAATGAAAGAGATCGAACAAAATCTGAACGGCAAAGGCTTGCGCATCGGCATCGTGCAAAGCCGTTTCAACACGCCGGTATGCGAAGGGTTGCTGGGCGCGTGCCGCGCGCAACTGGTGCAGAGCGGCGTTGCTGAAAACGACATCACGCTGGCCACCGTGCCCGGCGCGCTTGAAATTCCGCTGGTGTTGCAGGCGATGGCGCAGAGCAAAAAATTCGACGCGCTGATCGCGCTGGGCGCGGTGATTCGCGGCGACACCTATCACTTTGAAGTGGTGTCCAACGAATCGGCGCGTTGCGTGGGCGATGTGCAACTGCAATGCGGTGTGCCGATTGCCAACGCGATTCTCACCACCGACACCGACGAGCAAGCCGAAGTGCGCATGAGCGTCAAAGGCGCGGAAGCCGCGCTGGTCGCCATCGAAATGGTGCATCTGCTGAAGGCGCTCGCATGAGCGAAAACAAAACAGCGACACCAGCCAAGAGCGCGCGCCACCGCGCGCGCGAACTGGCGATGCAGGGCATTTACGAATGGCGCGTTTCCGGTTCGACGGCCAGGCTGATCGAAAAAAATACGCGCGATGAAAAAAGTCTGGGGCGTTACGACCACGAATTTTTCAGCCAGTTGTTGAACGGCGCAATCGCACAAAGCGAGGGGCTGTCAGAACAACTCGCCCCGCTGCTGGATAGGCCGCTGAGCGAGCTGAGCCCGGTCGAATTCTCCGTGCTGTTGCTGGGCGCATATGAATTGATCCAGCATCCCGAAGTGCCGTATCGAGTGGTCATCAACGAAGCGGTCGAACTCGCCAAAACCTTCGGCGGCAGCGACGGCCACAAGTTCGTCAACGGCGTGCTGGACAAGATGGCGGCCAAGGTGAGAGCGGTAGAAGTGGCGGCAAAATAAACCCAAGTTCTTTCCCGCAGATTACGCAGATTACTCAGATTCAGAAGCATTCAATCAATCGGGTTTGTTTTTGATTTAATCTATTTAATCTGTGTAATCTGCGGGAAAAGGTTTTTCAGGATTCTTTCAATCAACATGTCTTCTGAATTCGATCTCATCCAACGCTATTTCACCCGCCCCGCGCCGAGCGCGGTGTTGGGCGTGGGCGACGATGCGGCGTTGTTGCGTGTGGGCGAGGGCATGGAGCTGGCGGTTTCCACCGACATGCTGGTGAGCGGCACGCATTTCTTTGCCGGAGACGATCCCTTTCTGTTGGGCTACAAAACACTGGCGGTGAATCTTTCCGACATGGCCGCGATGGGTGCTGCGCCGCGCTGGGCGACGCTGTCGCTGGCGTTGCCGGAGGCGAATGAAACCTGGCTGCAAAAATTCAGCGCGGGTTTTTTTGCGCTGGCCGACGAGTACAAAATCGAACTCATAGGCGGCGACACCACGCGCGGGCCGCTCAATTTGTGCGTCACCATCATGGGCGAAGTGCCGTGCGGCAAAGCGCTGCGCCGCAGCGGCGCGCAAATCGGCGACGACATCTGGGTGTCCGGCGAACTGGGCGAAGCAGCGCTGGGTCTGGCGTATCTGAAAAATGAAATCGAACTGCCCGAAGATGCCCGTCTTTCCTGCCTTACCGCCCTGCATCAACCGCAGCCGCGCGTGGCGTTGGGGCTGAAATTGCGCGGCATCGCCAACAGCGCGATCGACATTTCGGACGGGCTGCTGGCCGATCTCGGGCATATCCTCGAATGCTCCGGTGTCGCCGCCGAGGTGCGCTTCGACAAGTTGCCGCTGTCGCCGCTATTCGCCTCAGGCCAGGTGGTGACGCAGGAAATGACGCAGCGCTGCGTGCTGTCCGGCGGCGACGATTACGAATTGTGTTTCACCGCTCCGGTGCTGCAACGCGAAGAGATCGCGGCGCTGGAACACAAATTTCATTTTCCGTTGACCCGTATCGGCAAGATCGTTTCCGGGCAGGGTTGCAAGGTGCGCGCGCATGACGGCAGTGCGCTGCATATCGAGAAAGGCGGTTATGACCACTTCGCGTGACGACCAATTGCGCTTCAAGCCGGGCTGGCGTTTTTTGTTCAGCCATCCTGCGCATTTTCTTTCGTTCGGCTTCGGCGCGGGACTGGTGCCGAAATCGCCGGGCACGGCGGGCACGCTGGTCGCCTTTCCCATGTATTGGTATCTCGCGCCGCGCCTGACCGATGCCCTGTTTCTGCTGGTACTCATCTGGGCGTTCGCCTTCGGTGTGTGGGTGTGTGACATCACCGGCAAAGCGCTGGGCGTGGCCGACTACGGCGGCATCGTGTGGGACGAAATCGTGGCGTTTCTGCTGGTGCTGTTTTTCACCCCGGAAGGCTTGGTGTGGCAGTTGCTGGCGTTCTCGCTGTTCCGCTTTTTCGACATCGTCAAACCGCAGCCCATACGCCATTTCGACCAGACCTGGCACGGCGGCCTGGGCGTGATGTTCGACGACATCCTCGCGGCGGGCTACACCCTGTTTTGTCTGGCCGTCATCAAAAGCGTGCTGACATGAGAGCGCTGGCCGCATTGCTGTTTTGTCTCGCGCTGAGCGCCCAGGCCGAAACCTTCAGCGCCAAAGTCATCATGGTGATGGACGGCGACACCGTGCTGGTATTGCGCGACGGCCAAAAAATAAAAGTGCGCATGGCGAACATCGACGCGCCGGAAAAAGACCAGGCCTTCGGCCAGCAGGCGCGCGACTCGTTGCAGGAAATGATAGGCAGAACACAAGTGCAGATCGACAGCCAGGCCGTCGATCAATACGGGCGCATCGTCGGCGTGATTTCGCTGGATGGCCGCGACATCAACCGCGAACAAGTGCGGCGCGGCATGGCGTGGGAATACTCGAACTTCCACAGCGACAAGGCCTACATCGGCCTGCAAAAAGAAGCCCGGCAACTGCGGCGCGGACTGTGGTCGCAAGCCGACCCGCAAGCGCCGTGGGAGTGGCGCAAGCAGCATCCCTCGACCCAAGCCAAACAGCCCAAGGCATCCGGCACTCCCGCGCCGAAAGCGGTTTACGATTTGGCCTGCGGCAACAAGCGCCATTGTTCGCAAATGGCCTCGTGCGACGAAGCGAATTTTTACCTCACGCATTGCGGCGTGAAGTCGCTGGATAGAAACAAGGACGGCGTACCGTGCGAGAGTTTGTGCGCGGGAAATAAATAAATTTTCACGTGAAGAAAGGAAGCAGCATGAACAAAGAAGAAGTTATCAGCATCATCGAAACAGCGCTCAAGGGCGGCGACAAAACACCGGGACTGTTCGACTTGCCCAAGATCATGGGCATACGCGCCGAGCTGCAATCGTGCAACTCGATAGACGACGTGCTGTGCATCATAGACAACCACAAAGACCTCATCACCAAAGCGTTCGGATTGAAAGAAGAACTGATCGCCGAAGCGGTGGAGAAGATCAAGGCGCTGGAAAGTTGAATTTCCAGCATCGCATTGACACAACGCAACTCATCACCCGATAATCCGGCCATGAACATTTCTCTGACCATTCGCCGCATGCACGTCACACCTCGCGCAAACCTGCGCAAGGCGTGGCATTGCGCGTCAGGTGGTCTGGAGAGTTAGCGTTTAGTTTTTTGCAGCAGCAACTTTCGACAGGCCACAGAATTTTCTGTGGCCTGTTTGTTTTTGGGCGGCGTTTGTAGGTGCGAATTCATTCGCACATCGCACATTATTCGTGCGAATGAATTCGCACCTACATTCGGCGTTTTGGATTTTTTGTTAAGGAGAAAATCATGTCGCTTCCGGCAGCATTCGTTTCGGTCATTCTGATCTGGTCAACCACGCCTTTGGCAATCAAGTGGAGCTCGCTGGGTATCGGCTTCAGCTTCGCGGTGCTGGCGCGTATGACCATCGGCGTGCTGCTGAGTGCGATGTTGCTGGCGGCGTTCCGCATTCGCTTTCCGCTGCACCGCAAAGCGCTGCTGGCCTACGTGGCGGGCGGCTTGAGCATGTTTGCGGCGATGGCGCTCACCTATTGGTCGTCGCAATTCGTCAGCTCTGGCACCATCGCCGTGCTGTTCGGTTTGTCGCCGCTCATCACCAGTCTGGGCGCAATGCTGTGGCTGAAAGAAGAAGCGCTTACGCCTGGCAAACTGGGGGGCATGCTGCTGGGTGTGCTCGGTCTGCTGCTGGTATTCCACGGCGGTCTGGGGGCGGGTTCGGCGGGCGGCTTGATCGCTTTGTTCATGGCCGTGGTCGCGCAATCGCTGGGGCTGGTCTGGCTCAAGCGCATTGACGACGACAGCCCGCCGCTGGCGACCACGCTGGGCATTCTGAGCGTGTCAGATCGGAAGAGCGTCGTGTAGGGAAAGAGTGTAGATCTCGGTGGTCGCCGTATCATTAAAAAAAAA
>FZPU01000030.1_pt1 | contig 74400 bp, 69 predicted proteins | sample 1534781 | NCBI WGS metagenome assembly FZPU01 (sample SAMEA104161949, study PRJEB21768) | metagenome | isolation source: underground water
TACTGCGAAATTTGATGAAATTAAACAGACGTCCGTTAAGGCCGACACGTTCCTGCCGATAAAGCAGGGGAAAACCATCCTCAAATACAATCAGGATGGCTGCTATGAGCATGACGGGGAGTGCTAATACAATCAGGATGAGAGCGCTGATAATATCAAAAAGTCGTTTGACGACAGTTCTGAATGTTCCCTGGCAGAACCCATCGCCAAAAATGAGCCAGCCCGCATAGAGGGAATCGAGGCGGATTTGGCCAAGTGTTTGTTCAAAGTGACTCGCAAGATCCAGAACCCTAACACCTTGCAGCTTGCAATCGAGGAGTTCGCGTAAGGGCATGGCCCCGCCACGGCGTTCACTGAGCGCAACGACAATTTCATCTGCCTTTAAATTGCGAGCCGTGTCCGTTAGTGAGTTTTCCCGGCTAAAAGTCATGCTTGGTAATACTAATGGCTGATCTTCATTGGATCCGGGGAAGAAGCCAATGATCTCGGCTGAGGGGTCTGAATGATCAAGGGCTTTCTTGATAGCCAATGCCTGGTGTCCTGTGCCGAACACTAGAATGCGCCGGCGCAGCATCTTGGCGGCGGGTGCATGAACCGCACTGACACGAGTCACAAGCATGCCGAAGACTGCAGACATTGCGGAGAGATGGATCAAATCACGGTTGACCGCAGAAATGGGGAGCACTGCATAGAGGGCATAGGCAATCGGAATCGACAGGTAAATGGAGAGCACGGCGCGGGCACGAGTCTCGACAAAGGGGCGAATAGAGGCACGTTGATACAGACCCAGCAAGGCGTTCGGCAAGCCGGAAGTGTTCATGGAAAAGTGCGTGGTCAATCCCAAGCACATCGAAGTGCAAGTGCTGGGCGACAGTCACGGCAACGCTATCCATTTGTTCGAGCGCGATTGCTCCATCCAGCGCCGCAACCAGAAGCTGATCGAGATTGCGCCGTCGCCGCAAATCACCCCGGAGCAGCGCGAATACATTGGCAATCTGGCGGTGAAAGCCTGCAAAGCGGTGGGTTACGAGAACGCGGGCACGGTCGAATTTCTGCTCGATCAGGACGACAGCTTCTACTTCATGGAAATGAACACGCGCATTCAGGTCGAGCATACTGTGACGGAAACCATCACCGGTATTGACCTGGTGCAAGAGCAGATCCGCATCGCCGACGGCTTGCCGATCCAATACAAACAGGAAGATGTGAAGTTTCGCGGCTACGCCATGGAGTTTCGCATCAACGCGGAAGACCCGAAAAACGGCTTCCTGCCCAGCTTCGGCAAGATCACGCGTTATTACGCGCCGGGCGGTCCGGGCGTGCGTATCGACGCGGCCATGTACAGCGGCTATATCATCCCGCCGTATTTTGATTCGATGTGCGCCAAGCTCACGGTTTGGGCGCTGACTTGGGAAGGTGTGGTCGAACGCGGTCGCCGCGCGCTGGGCGACATGTTGGTTTACGGGGTTAAAACCACCATCCCCTATTATCAGGAAATATTGCAGCACCCCGATTTTCGGAATGCGGATTTCAACACCTCGTTCGTGGAAACGCACCCGGAGCTGATCGAATACGTCACCAAGATTCCGCCGGAGTTGCGGGCGGCGGCGATTGCGGCGGCGATTGCGGCGCACGAAGGCATTTAATTACCACCTAACCTTGAGTTAATACCATGGCAAAGACCCACATTTCCGAGTTAGTCCTGCGCGACGGCCACCAATCCATCATCGCCACGCGCATGCGCACCGACGACATGCTGCCCATCTGTTCCAAGCTGGACAGCATCGGCTTCTGGTCGCTGGAAGCCTGGGGCGGAGCCACCTTCGATTCCTGCGTGCGCTTCCTGAAGGAAGATCCGTGGGAGCGCCTCAGAATATTGCGCAAAGCCTTGCCTAACAGCCGCATCCAGATGCTGCTGCGCGGCCAGAATCTGCTCGGCTACCGCCATTATTCCGACGACGTGGTGCGCGAATTCGTCAAAAAATCCGCCAGCAACGGCATCGACGTATTCCGCATTTTTGACGCGATGAACGACATGCGCAATCTGCGCGTCTCCATCGAAGCGGTGAAAAAAGCCGGCAAACACGCCGAAGGCTGCATCAGCTACACCACCAGCCCGGTGCATGACATTCCGCAATTCGTGCTGCTGGCCGCAGAGCTGGAAGCGCTGGGCTGCGACACCATCTGCATCAAGGATATGGCCGGTCTGCTCACGCCTTACGCCACGTTTGAATTGGTCACCGCCTTGCGCGCCGCGATCAATATTCCGATCCACCTGCACAGCCATGCCACCTCCGGTTTGTCCGGCATGTGTTTCCTCAAAGCGGTGGAAGCGGGTGCGACCATACTGGATACCTGCAACTCCTCGTTCGGCGAAGGGGCCAGCCATCCCTCGACCGAAAGCGTGGTCGCCGCGCTGCAAGGCACGCCTTACGACACCGGCCTCGACCTCGGCGCGTTGCAGGAAATCACCGCCTACTTCACCGAAGTGCGCAAGAAATATTGGCAGTTTGAAAGCGCCCACACCGGCGTGGATTCGCGCGTGTTGGTCAACCACGTGCCCGGCGGCATGATCTCCAACCTGTCCAACCAACTGAAAGAGCTGGACGCGTTGCCGCGCATGAACGAAGTGCTGGACGAAATCCCGCGCGTGCGCGAAGACATGGGCTACCCGCCGCTGGTCACGCCGACTTCGCAAATCGTCGGCACACAAGCCGTGCTGAATGTGCTGACCGGCGCGCGCTACAAATCCGTCACCAATGAAGTCAAAAACTACCTGCTCGGCCACTACGGCAAAGCGCCGGGCAAGGTCAACGAAGAAGTCAGAAAACTGGCGGTCGGCGATGGCGAAGTCATCACCTGCCGTCCGGCGGATTTGCTGGAAAACGAAATGGGCAGATTGGTTGCCGACAGCGAAACCTTCGCCAAAAGCGAAGAAGACGTGCTCACCTTCGCCATGTTCCCCGACATCGGCAAAACCTTTTTGCAAGAACGCAACGCCAACACGCTCAAGCCCGAACAACTGCTGACCCGCGAAGCCGCCGCCACCGCGTCGGAACGCTACGCGCCCAACGAATTCAAAGTCACCCTGCACGGCGAAACTTTCCACATCAAACTCACCGGCAGCGGCCACCACGGCGAAACCCAACGCCCGTTCTATGTGTCCGTGGATGGCATATCGGAAGAAGTCATCGTCGAAACCCTGAGCGAAATCGAAGTGTCCGGCGGCGGCAAAAGCAACGGCAAGAAAAAAGCCGCCAAAGCCGAAACCGAATCGTCCCGCCCGCGCCCGACGCACGAAGGTTGCGTCACCACCGCCATGCCCGGCACCATCGTCGAAGTCAAAGTCAAAGTCGGCGACACCGTCGAAGCGGGCGACGGCGTACTGGTCATCGAAGCCATGAAAATGGAAAACGAAATCACCGCCCCGCAAAGCGGCGTAATCATCAGCGTCCACGTTAAAAAAGGTGATGGCGTCGCACCGGATGAAACGCTGGTGGAGATTCAGTACACCTGATTCTAGGGATTGTTGGTGCGAACTCGTTCGTGCCGTCAAATGAAAACCAAGAAGGGTGCGGAAACGCACCCTTCTTGGTTTTGGTTTGCGGGATTCAGAGATGCCTGTTTTGTGATTGGAAGCGGTCGTTGCGTCGTGTTGACCACTTCCGTTATGCCGCGTCAGAAGCTGTCAGGCAACGGCCTTAGTTTGAGGAATAGCCTCGTCGGGAATATCAAGGTTCTGGCTGAAAAACATAACCTCGCTCCCCACATATCGACGTTGTGCCGTGTAATTCAATCCGTAACTCAGCGATCTGCTTAACTGATACATGGCGCAAATCTCCTCGGCATTATCGTAAGACACCACCCAAGGCCATTTGAATTTACTGTTCTGGATCGTCATCGCAATGGCGACATGGTCATCATGCTGGTAGTAGTTTCGATATAGACCCTTGCCTTTGACGTAATAAGGCGGGTCAAGGTAGATCAAAGATTGCTTCGGCAAGAACTCCGAACATCGATTCAAGATGTGTAACGAGTCTTCGCAATACACCGAAATGTCGTCCGCACGCTTGGCTATTTCTAAGATTCGTGCAGCGACAACATCCTTCTTGAATCGTGCATCCAACTTGTAATCACCATCCTGATTCTTGCCGCCGATAACGCCCGCTTTGAGAATCCCTGAGCGATTTGTCCGGTTCATAAACAAGGTTGCAAAGCCTTTCTCAATCAAGCTTGCTTGGCATTCTTCGCGGAGAACTGACCGCCACTTGAACCATTCTTCGATGGTGATGGGGGTGGAATCAAGCAACTTCAGGAGCTCGCTGGAATGCCGGGTTACGGAAACCCAGAAAGCGTAAACCGCAGGGTCAGCATCGTTGATGTGGATATGACTGGCGTGGCCATGAAAAAGCAAATCGAGCGCAACACCTGCCCCGCCTGCATATGGTTCCAGATAATGCCCGCCTGCAACGCAATTTTTCTCCATCACCTTCGCAATGAATGGAGCGAAAGGCGCTTTTCCGCCGGGGTAACGCAACGGGCTATATAGTCTGTTTGAGAACATCGCTACACCTTCTTCAATTTGACTTCCAACGCAGCCAGCTTGGACACGTCAACAGCGTATCCGTCTTTCATCACAGAGTGGATGGCATCCTTAAATTTCTCCAAGAATTCGTTGGTGGCTACAGGATTGCTTTCGACCCAATGCTTCCAAGGGTTGTACGGCTTCGTGCCAGATGACACCAATTTTTGGAAGTCCTCGCCCTTGTAAAACCGCTTGAAGATATCTCTTGGCTTTTTATCACCCTGATATGCAGCAATCCGTCCTTTCACATCAGCGGTGTCCCCATTGATTGCCAACTCGTTTATTACGTCACGGGCTGTATTGGTAAAAAAATCCCTCGTAAACTGCATATCGTTTTTCCAGAATTCGTGATTAGCCGGAAGGTTGTACAAGTATTCAAAAATCAACTGATCAGGCGGCAAAGCTCCGGGCAAAAGAACAACTGTATTGAAGCCCTTATCTTCTACCTGTTTGGCCGCATCTGAATCGAGGCACACTATACTTTTCTCGGCGAATTCGGGCACTTTGCTTTTGATCAATGACAAGTACTGGCCGCAGCCAAGATTTATTCCAGACATGAAGATGGTGAACTTCTTTATCGGTTGCCTGCTCATCAAGCAAGCAAAGAAATCCTCAGCTTCCTTATCTTCGGAATATACATTGATGCGTGGCAACGATGCCCCAGATGCAGCAGCAATAGTTTTCGTATTTATATCCGCACTAATTTGCGCCCAAGACCAATCCTGCATTACCTGAACATTGCCGTAGGTGTTACTCAGATACACTGTCCTGTAACGCCTGCTATAAGGGTGCTGGCTTTGTTCAAACGCGTATTCAATCAAGACTGGTGAATGCGATGTCATGACTACTTGGAGATTGAGCTTCTTACATTCACGGTCAAGCATCTTTAGCAGGTTCACCTGCGCAGTCGGAAACAACCCCGCATCAGCTTCGTCAATCAACAGCAGGCCGCCCTTGTAATCAAGATATTCTTCTTTCAGTTTTCTGAAAGACAACAACGCTAGGATGATTTGGCCCGCATTGTCTTCACCGGCGGAAACAGACTCGTGGTCGTAGTTTTCACCGTGCGCCACGGCTGAGCTAAGTGTTCCATCGGTGCCCGTGGCATGGGACGAGCTGCGATTGAGAAGCTCATTGGTTAAACTTATGAATTCGGACTTATGCTTTTCAAGGTATTCATGATCTCTGACCTTGTAGTCTCTGGCAGCAATCGGAAAAAGGCGCTTCAAGCTCAGGAATATGACCGGGTGCGTGAAGTTTCTGCTTGTATTACCTGTTGCGGTACTGTTGTTTCTGACTACTGGGCGAGGCAATGTGTTGCCACGCGTCGATTTCCGCTTCATCAGCTCCAGTTTTGCCGTCGCCGCTTGATCGAAATATCCATCATGCAGTTCGATATTGACCGTCATTGAACCGGGAACATCGAACTTTTCAGAGATTCTGAAGTGCTCACTGGGTAGAGACTTGAACGAACCCCCAGCAATCTGCCGAAACGAAAGCGCTTCATCTTTGGAGTAGTCTTTTTCAAAACTAAAAATTTGCGCGGCAATGCCGAGAATGGACGATTTGGATGTGCCGTTCTTCCCGCATACGACGGTGATGTGGTCGCCAAATTCGACTTCAACATTATTCAGCGCACGGAAATTTGCAATTACCAGCTTCTTCAGTTGAGTCTTGGACATTACAACCAGCCTCGCTTTTTAATTCCATCTAGTTTGATGGAGTGGAATTTGGATTTTCGCAATTGTCATGCAATGGACATTATTATCCAAGTCAAGATTTTCGACCGCTAATCAAGCCGCATCAGTTTCACTATTTGAAAACATGGCATCACAGGAAGGCGCATGGATAGGTCATCTACGTCTCGTACTCGATGGAGATGCCCGTGTTTTCTGGTTTGCGGCGCGATGCGGTTTTTGTTTTCAGGTATTAGCTGAGGATAGTCGCGGGGTCACAAGATTTTGCCTTCTTTTTTCGCCCAGTAGGGCAGCGTGCCCGGCACTTGGCTGCGGCGATCAAACTCTGCCTCGGAATAAAGCAGCAAATCCACGCCCACGCCCATACGCCCGATGGCCGCTTTCAGGCGCAAATACTCTGCGGCTTTGTCCGGCAATTCCCTTTCGACGACCATCAAGTCGAGGTCTGAATCCTTGTCGGCATCTCCGCGCGCTTGCGAGCCGAATAAGATTACCCGCGCAGGTGAGCCGCTATTGGCGACGATGCGCGCCACAGCAGACTGCAATTTTTCCGGGGTCAATGAATGGTGTTGCAAAGCCGCTCTCCTTGAGGATGGCGTTATTCTATGCGAATTTCATTTGCGGGAATTGTAAACAAGGATGCCAGCAGCATCGGTAAGTCGTCATAGCGAAAACTCAACAACATTTTCAATCCCGATTCTCGCCCAGCAACAAAATCGCGCCCATTTCATAATTTGAAAAACACAGCATCACGGGAAGGCGTATGGATAGGCGATCTACGTCATTCGATTGATGGAGATGCCCTATTTATGCGCTTCTCCGGGTAGGGATATTTTGAAAAACCAGAAAACGTGAGCTCTAGCGCGCATGGCTGGTCATACGGGGATTGCTATAGAAAATTTCACGCCGCCAACAAGGCATGCAGGCGTGCAGCCGTTTGTTCTTGTACTTCGACGGCCTCAAATAATTCAGCGGGATACAGGTAATCCTCGCCACTGTCGTCAACCACCCTGATCATGCCGTGACTGTCGGCGGATGCCATCAGTTCGTAAAGACGACCTAGCGTAAGGTCGTCGGTGGAAAGATCACCAGTGTCTTCCCGCGAGATGCAGACAACGTATTTCATAGCCACTCCTTCACCTTGATTTTCACTTTGCCGATACCGTGGGCCTCGTACCAATGAACTTCGGCCATCGCCACGCTGCCATCCGGCAATTTTATACGCGCGATGCTTTGCGTCCCAGTCGCTTTCTGGCGCAGCCAAAGAGGTCAGGTTATTCGTCATCACTACGCTTCCAGCCATTTACGGCAATGGTTTTCGGCATGCTTGGATTTCAGCAGCGATTTCTTCTTCGGTTAGCGGTGTGATGCCCGCAGCTTCCATCGCGGGAGCGACCGAGAGCAAGTGGTCAAGTGCCGCGCGCTTGCTGGCCTTGTCCGCCAGAAACTCTACAAAGTCTTCAATTACGGCAAATTGCTGCGGTGGAAGTTGCCTGATTTTTTCGATTAAAACTTGATCGACCACGTTCATGATTGTGCCCCCGTGCGTTTGATGTTCAGAAATGCTAGCACAACTGAACAGCCAATATTCGCGGGGCAAGGGGAGCAACATTTCTCTTTCATGGCATCGCTAAAAAATTCGTCACACCGGCGAAGGCCGGTGTCCAGCAAAAAGATAGATGCACTGCAACTCACTGACATAACCCTAGAAGCCGCAGATGAAGGGTTTGTAGGTGCGAATTTATTCGCACGCTCAACGAGTTATGTGCGAATAAATTCGCACCTACAAAGACAGCATAACATTCTGTTTTTGATTAGCATTCATCATGAACTGTCGTTTTTAGGATAACGGCATTTATAATAAAACCGCTGGATTCCGGCCTTCGCCGGAATGACGGGATTTGAATTTTTTGAGATGAACAAAACAAAGAGGGGTGCGTTTCCGCCCCCCTCTTTGTTGATTACGACAAATTTCTTTCAGCTACCGCGTGGGCACCAAAAGCGTGCCCACCCTACCAAACCAACTCAGCTCGGTTCCCGATACTCCGCTTCCAGCAACTTCGCCTGCGCCGCCGCCAGTCTTGCAATCGGCACGCGCGGGCCGGAGCAGGAGACGTAGTTGAGGCCGATGTGATGGCAGAAATGGATGGAGCCGGGGTGGCCGCCGTGTTCGCCGCAGATGCCCATTTTCAAGTCGGGATTGGTCTCGCGGCCTCGGGTGATGGCCATTTTCATGATCTGACCGACACCTTTGATGTCCAGCACTTCAAACGGGTTGTCCTGCAAGATTCCGGTCTCGTTGTAGGCGGGCAGGAATTTGTTTTCCGCATCTTCGCGGCTGAACGAGAAGGTGGCTTGGGTCAGGTCGTTGGTGCCGAACGAGAAGAACTCGGCGATCTCGGCCATGCGTCCCGCGCGAACGCAGGCGCGCACCACTTCCAGCATCGAGCCGAACTTGAACTGCACGTCGATGCCGTAAGTCGCGTTCACTTCTTTGTGGATGCGCTTCACGTAACTATGGATACGATTGAGCTCTTCCACCGTGGCCACTTGCGGCACCATGATCTCGGGGTGAATTTCGACACCTTCCTTGGCGCATAGCGCGGCGGCTTCCAGCACCGCGCGGATTTGCATGGAGTAGATTTCGGGATAGGTGATGCCCAGACGCACGCCGCGATGACCCAGCATCGGGTTAACTTCGGACAGGGCACGCACTTTTTTCAGAATCACTTCCTTCTTGCTGATGACATCTTCTTCCAGATGCGATCCCTTGAAGTCTTGCAGCCCACCCATCAGCTTGGTCAAGCCGTCGGCGTATTGCTGGTACAGCTTGGGGTTGAGCATCTTGAGCGTATCCGGCAACTCCTCCAGCCCTTTGATGGTGTCGCGCAACTGGTGCAGGTGGGCGATTTCCAGTTCGAGCTGGGCGGCGGTGGGCAGGAACTCGTGCATGGGCGGGTCGAGCAGGCGCACGGTGACGGGCAAGCCCTTCATCGCTTTGAAAATGCCTTTGAAGTCGGCGCGTTGGATAGGCAACAAACGATCCAGTGCGGACTGACGTTCTTCCAGCGTTTCGGCCAGAATCATTTCCTGAACGATGGGCAGGCGGTCGGTGCTGTTGAACATACGCTCGGTGCGGCACAGGCCGATGCCCATCGCGCCGAATTCGCGCGCGCGCGCGGCATCGTTGGGGGTGTCGGCGTTCGCCATCACTTTGAGGCGGGAAATTTCGTCCGCCCATTTCAGCAGTACCACCAACTCTTCCGAGAATTCCGGTTCCACCGTGGGCACTTCGCCCGCATACACGTGGCCGGTGCCGCCGTCGATGGTGATGATGTCGCCTTCATGCAGCGTGGTCTCGCCGATCTGCGCGCTGCGCAGCACGTCATTGATGACAATCGCTTCGCAACCGGAAACACAAGGTTTGCCCATGCCGCGCGCCACTACGGCGGCGTGTGAAGTCTTGCCGCCACGGCTGGTCAAAATACCTTGCGCCTGGAAGAAGCCGTGGATGTCTTCGGGCTTGGTTTCTTCGCGCACCAGAATGATTTTTTCGCCCGCGCGACCGCGCGCTTCGGCGGTGTCGGCATCGAACACGATCTTGCCGGAAGCCGCACCGGGCGAAGCGGGCAGGCCTTGCGCCAGCGATTTGCCGTGGAAGTTCGGGGCCAATTGCGGTACTAACAATTGCTCCAGAATCGCCGGTTCGATGCGCAAAATCGCGCGCTCTTTCGAGATCAGCCCTTCGTGGAACAACTCCACCGAAGTGCGCACCATGCCGCGCGCGTTCATCTTTCCGTTGCGCGTTTGCAGGCAATACAAAATGCCTTTCTCGATGGTGAACTCGAAATCCTGTACTTCGTGGTAATGCGATTCCAGACGGTTATGCAGCGTCATCAGTTGACGGTAAATCTCCGGCATTTCCTTTTCCATCTCGGCGATGGCTTTCGGTGTGCGGATACCCGCCACCACGTCTTCGCCTTGCGCGTTCACCAGATATTCGCCGTAGATCAAGTTCTCGCCGGTGCCGGGGTTACGCGTGAAGCCCACGCCCGTGCCGGAATCGTTGCCCATGTTGCCGAACACCATGGTGCAGATATTCACCGCCGTGCCGCTGGCCTGGTCTTTGGTGATCTTGAATTGGCGGCGGTAATCCACCGCGCGTTTGCCCATCCACGAACCGAACACCGCGCCGATGGCGATTTCAAGTTGCTCGTAGGGGTCTTGCGGGAAAGGCTTGCCGGTATGGCGTTCGACGATGGCGAGGAATTCGCCCGCCAGTTCTTTCAGGTGATCGACGTTCAAATCCAGATCTTGCGGCGCGCCGTATTTGTGCTTGATCGCCTCCATGCGCTCGTCGAAATGTTTGTCGCTAATGTCCAGCGCGATTTTGCCGAACAACTGAATGAAGCGGCGATACGTGTCGTAAGCGAAACGCTCGTTGCCGGTTTGCTTGATCAAGCCTTGGAGGGAAACTAAGTTGAGGCCGAGGTTGAGGATGGTGTCCATCATGCCCGGCATGGACATGGACGAACCGGAGCGCACCGAAACCAGCAGGGGATTTTCGCCGCTGCCGAAGCCTTTGCCGGTTTTCTTTTCCAGTGCCTGCATGCGGGTCTTGACGGAATCCATCAAGCCATCGGGCAGTTTGTTTTTTTCCAGATAGGCATTGCAGGCATCCGTGGTGATGGTGAAACCGGGCGGGACATTCAAGCCGATCTGCGTCATCTCGCACAGATTCGCGCCCTTGCCGCCCAGCAACATCTTGTTCTTGCCGTCACCCTCTTCAAATTCGTAAATGAATTGCTTGCTGCTAGTCATCGTGCCTCTCCCTCACTTAGCCTGCTAAAAAGAAACCAAAGAACAACATCGAACCACTGTTTTTATGAAATACCCGAGTCAGAAAGGCCGGAAATGCACCTGTTTAAGCCGGGGGCATTCTACGCGACCTGATAGTGTGGCTTCAAGCTGCATCGGCCTGAAAACCCGAATTTAGCCACAGAGGACAGTGCGTGTGTTGTTGGGGCTTCAGCCCCGTACAACCACGGCCTACCCCTTGCGGGTGCAGAGAACACAGAGAAAGACGGGGAATCGCAGCCTAACCCTACCCATGAACCTCACGCTTTTGTAGGTCGGGATTTATCCCGACGGTGTTCACGGGTTGAAAAAATCGTCGGGATAAATCCCGACCTACGAAAAACAGTACTGTTCCTGGAATTCAAATCGCGCAACTCACCCGCTCGCGCAACTGCTTCAGATATTCGTCCATGCGCTCATTCAATGTCTGCGGTGCGGTGACGATGTCGTGCGCCAGCGTGAACAGCGGGTAACCGCGCCAATCGAACAAATGATGTTTCACCACCATCTGCAAGGTATGCACGCCTTCGCCGGAAATGTTGCCCCATTCGCCGCGCACCAGTTGCCGCCCCAGCGCGTGGTGGTGCGAATCTTCGCTGGTGGCGGTGGTCAGCAGATCGCCCAGCCCGGCGTAGCTGTACGGCGTGTGCGCCTTGCCGCCGAAACTCTGCACGATGCCGGACAATTCCGAAATGGCCGTCACCATCAAATGCCCGCGCATGTTGTTGCCCAATTTCAACTCGTCCGCCACGCCGAACATGATGGCATACACGTTTTTCAGAATTACTGACCAGCTTCTGCCGTGTAAGTCCGAAGCCTGCTCACAGATCAGTTTCGTACCGAGGAACAAATCGAAAATCACCTGAAAATCCGCCGAGTCGGACAACACCACATCGGCAAACGCATGCCGCCCCGTCCTGATTTCTTCCGAAATCATCGGGCCGTAAATCACGCCGTAGTGATGGCCGTCCGTAAGCACGCTGGCGAACACCTGCGCTGCCGTGCGCCCTGATTCGTCCAAGCCTTTGGCGATGGTCAGGCACAAACTACCCTGTGCCAGATAAGGCTCGATGCGGCTGACCATTTCAAAATGCGGGTTCACCGGCAGGCAGAATAAAATCACCTGCGCCCAGGCCACCATGTCTTCCAGCGGCGCATCGCCCGCTTGTTCCATGCACCAGATGCGCACCTCATGCTGCCCGCTTACCAGACATTCCATGGCATGACCCATTTTGCCGTGACCCAGAATCAATACGCGCTGTTTCATATCCGTTCCTCGTGACAGAGACCTGAACATTATCCTAGAAACGCAAGGCCACCTCTAAAAATCCAAACTTCGTCGCAATACTGCGTTGCTCACAAAAAATTGCTCCTTACATATCCAATATATGCTGCGTCGCAATTTTTTGTTCGCGCCTTGTCTTGCTTAGAATTTTGAATTTTTAGAGGCGGCCATAAAGCTCGCAGCCCTTGCTGCTAAAATGCGCGGCCAATTTTTGCAGTATTAACCGTTTCGAGGAAATGCGATGTCATCTGGACTTACCGATCAGCAGGCTTACGACTACATCATCAAATTGCTCACCGCGATGAGCCGTGCGGGCGGCTCCGACCTGTTTGTTTCCAACGACTTTCCGCCCAGCATGAAAGCGCACGGCGAGATGCAGCCGATGACCACGCAAAAGCTAAACGGCAAAATCACGCGCCAACTGGCGTATGCGCTGATGAACGCCGAGCAGCGCGCGGAATTCGACAAAGAAATGGAATGCAATTTCGCCATTTCCATTCCCGGCGTGTCGCGCTTCCGCGTCAACGTCTTCGTGCAGCAGCAGAATGTCGGCATGGTGATCCGCACCATCGCCGCCGAAATCCCCAACTTTGAGAAACTCGGTTTGCCTGAAGTGCTCAAGGAAGTCATCATGAACAAGCGCGGTCTGGTGCTGGTGGTCGGCGGCACGGGCTCGGGCAAATCCACTTCGCTCGCGGCGATGATCGACCACCGCAACCGCACCTCCAAAGGCCACATCATCACCGTCGAAGACCCGGTGGAATACGTGCATCAATCCAAACAATCGCTGATTACCCACCGCGAAGTCGGCGTGGATACGCACAGCTGGCACCACGCGCTGAAGAACACCTTGCGCCAGGCACCGGACGTAATTTTGATCGGCGAAATCCGCGACGCGGAAACCATGGAACACGCCATCGCCTTCGCCGAAACCGGCCACCTGTGCCTAGGCACGTTACACGCCAACAGCACCAACCAGACCATAGACCGCATCATCAACTTCTTCCCGGAAGAGCGGCGCAACCAGTTGCTGATGGATCTCTCCGCCAATTTGCGCGCGCTGGTATCGCAACGGCTGATCCGCACGCCGGACGGCAAAGGGCGCAAAGCCGCCATCGAGATTTTGCTGAACACGCCGACCATCGCCGACAAGATTTTCAAAGGTGAATTCAACGAGATCAAAGGCATCATGGAAAAGTCGCGCGAGCTGGGCATGCGCACTTTCGACTGGTCGCTGTTCGACTTGTATAACGACGGCCACATCTCCTACGAAGAAGCCATCCGCAACGCCGACTCCGCCAACGAACTGCGCCTGAACATCAAGCTCAAGAGCAAACGCGGCGAACCCGCGTCCGCCCCCGGCCTCGACCTCGCGCTGCACGTCGATAAAACCCCGGAAGAATTGGAAGCGGAGAGAAAGAAAGAACTGGAAGCGCAGGAAGAGAAGAAACGCCAGTTCGAAGCCGAGCAACTGGCCAAGCTGCAACAGGAACAGAAAGAGCAGGAAGCCGCGCTGGCAGAAAAACCGAAACCGCCGGTGATCGCGGAAAAGCTGGAGTTGTCGCTGGATTAACGCGGGTTTTTTCGGCAATTTACACAAGCAGTAAGCCCGCAAGCCAGTAAATACGGGCATCTTCAGCGGGTGTTGCGTGTAGATCGCCTATTGGCGGGCGTTTACAGCCCCGGCTTCAGTTGTTGTCATGGAAAAGCGGTAACCATTTCAGGAGTAATGGGATGGACTTCGTTCTTCAGAAAATGTTTTGACCCTTAGATTCACATTTTCAGGGAGCAGAAACAATGAAGCACGAGGAAAGCCGGGCCGATCAAAGACGTGCAGCCAAAGCACGGGTGTGGACAGAGATCGGCGAAGCGCAAATCACCCATACCCTATTCGGTAAAGCCAAAGTTCGTATCATCCTTCAGCGCGATAAAACGCGCCGCGCCTCATGGCTGCTGGCGATGCTGCTGACGATGCTGGCCGCAGTAGCCTGGCTGGAGTGGCTGGCACCGCAGCCCACCGAACGCACGGAAATCGTAGATATTTCCCTCCCCGTAAATGCTACGGAGCAGAAAAGTTCGGTTGAAAACATGCCGCTTCCCGCCGCTCCGCGTGTACAGAAAAATTCGGCGGACACCGGGCAAACGGCAGCGATACCGATTCAGTCCCAGCCCTTGCAGGAAAGCCAAGCGCAAACGGTATCACCGATCGCGTATAACAACGCCACGAAGAATCCGGCAGAAGAAACTATTCCGCCGACAGCAATTTCGGCAAACCAATAAGCACGGCCATCTTCCTCAAGCATAAGGCGCAGATCGCCTATTGACGGGCGCTGCGGGCCGATAGTCCGATAAGATTTTCCGCCTGCCAATTCCGAATCGCCCAATCCAGCACGGCCTTGACATCGCAACTCGTCAACTCGGCAGGCGGTCGTTGCTGCAAAAATTCCAGCACACGCAACAACGTGGCAACAGGTCGTGAAGTATCCACCGGCGCGGCCAACGTCTGCTTGCTCAACTTCTCGCCCGCTTCATTCACCGCGACCGGCAAATGTTTGTAATGCGGCGAGGGCAGGCCGAGCAAGTGCTGCAAATAAATCTGGCGCGGCGTGGAAGCCAGCAAATCCGCGCCGCGCACGATATGCGTGATGTGCTGGAACGCATCGTCCACCACCACCGCTAACTGATAAGCGAACAAACCATCGGCACGCTTCACCACGAAATCGCCGATCTGAGTTTCCAAGTGTTGGGAGGTGTGGCCTTGCAGGGCATCTTCAAATGAAATTACTCCATCCACCCTGGAAACCTCGTCATTCCCGCGCAGGCGGGAATCTAGCGGGTTTGAACAAAATGCATTTTGAATTGCTGGATCCCCGCCTGCGCGGGAATGCCGGTTGAGGATGTCGGTGCGCACCCGCCAAGCTGGAATGCGCGATGCTTCCGTCCCCTCTCCCACCGGGAGAGGGCTAGGGTGAGGGTGACTCTTTCCATTCCGACACGTCCCCGGATAAACAAACCCCTCAATCCCCTGCAACGCCGAATCCGCAATCTCCTTGCGCGTGCAACTACACGCATACACCGCGCCGCCGGCCTGCAACTGCCGCAATGCCTCCTCATACGCTGCCGTGCGCCGACTCTGATAAATCACAGGCTCATCGCTCACCAAACCGAACGCCGCCAGCGTGCGCAAAATATCCTCCGCCGCCCCCGCCACACAACGCGGCGTATCGAGGTCTTCCATGCGCACCAGCCAAGTGCCGCGATGATGTTTCGCGTCGAGATAACTGCCGACGGCAGCGACGAGCGAGCCGAAGTGCAGCGGACCAGTGGGGGAAGGGGCGAAGCGCCCGCGATATATAGCGGAAGTTGGCATTCAGTTTGTGATGGGCAACATGGATGGAGCGTAGCGTAATCCAGAAAATCCCCAGATTACATTTCATCCCATCCGGGCTACGCTTGCTTACTCGTCCCCAATATCTACTCCTTGAGCTTGCAGCATTCGCTCTAAATGCGGCGAGAGCCCTCCAGCGAAGTGGGCGGGGTTGCCACAAGCGCTGCATAGAAATACGCGTGATGGGCCGATTGTATGCATACGCCAGCCCATAGGCATTGCCTCACCGCTATGGGCAGGATCGTATTCGGTCATTTGTTGACAAGCATCACACAGGAATTGCATGGAAACCTCAAATTAGTATCGTAGGGCGGAATAGCGCAGCGTATTCCGCCGGATGGTTTCAAATATTCGGCGCATTACGCTTGACGGCTAATGCGCCCTACGTTTGTTTATCTTGCCACCAACGGAAATTGATCGGGATGTTTGATTGAAGCAATGTCCAGATCCACATCCAGCTCCGGCCAATAGAGGTGATGTGGTTGCGGATGTTCAACGTGGAATATTTTTTCGACGGATGCCGAACGAAACCAGGGAAATTGGTTGAAAGAAACAAACAATTCTTCATCGTCGAGCAGCAACCAGAAACCGTGCGCGGTGATGCCGGAGACTTCAGTTTGGGAAATGATGCTGCCAGCCATCGCGGATTTCCTTTTCGTGTAAGCGAACCATTGCCTCGACTTCGTTTACTGCTTTTTTCGATAAGCCGATATTTTGTGCCAATGCAATTTCAGGTTCTAACCAAAATTTGGCTTCCCCGTCCGCATGGTAAACATGCACATGCATTCGGGTTTCTTCGCGCGAGAAGAAAAAGAAGCGGTAGCCGCGTTCCCGAAACAGCGTCGGACTCATGGCTTAAACCGCCGCCACTTCCTCTTCCTCAAACACCAACCCCACCTTCCCATCCTTCACATCCACGGTGACTTTGCCGCCATTCGCCAGCTTGCCGAACAGCAGTTCATCGGCCAGCGCGGAGCGGATGGTGTCTTGGATCAACCTTGCCATCGGGCGCGCGCCCATCAGCGGGTCGAAGCCGTGTTCGGCCAAGTGTTCTTTGAGCGCGTCGGTGAATTCGACTTCCACTTTTTTCTCGTGCAGTTGCTCTTCCAGTTGCATGAGGAATTTATCCACCACGCGCAGGATGACTTCTTTCGACAGAGCGGCGAAGGAGACGATGGCATCCAGGCGGTTGCGGAACTCGGGCGTGAACAGGCGTTTGATGTCGGCCAGTTCGTCGCCGCCGGTGGCGGATTTGGTGAAGCCGATCTGCACTTTGTTCAACGCTTCCGCGCCCGCGTTGGTGGTCATGATGATGACCACGTTGCGGAAGTCGGCCTTGCGTCCGTTGTTGTCGGTGAGCGTGCCATGATCCATCACTTGCAGCAGGATGTTGAAAATGTCCGGGTGCGCTTTTTCGATTTCGTCCAGCAGCAGCACGCTGTGCGGCTGCTTGCTGATGGCTTCGGTGAGCAGGCCGCCCTGGTCGAAACCGACGTAACCGGGCGGCGCGCCTATCAGGCGCGACACGGCGTGGCGTTCCATGTATTCCGACATGTCGAAGCGGTGCAGCGGCATGCCCATGCTGTAGGCGAGCTGGCGCGCCACTTCGGTTTTGCCCACGCCGGTGGGGCCGGAGAACAGGAAGCTGCCGATGGGTTTTTGCGGGTTGCCGAGGCCGCTGCGCGACATTTTGATGGCGCGCGCCAATGCGTCGATGGCTTTGTCTTGGCCGAACACGGTGGCCTTCAAATCGCGGTCCAGATTCTTAAGCGCATTACGGTCGTCGTGCGACACGGTGCGCGCGGGGATGCGCGCGATCTTGGCGATGATTTCTTCGATCTCGTGTTTGCCGACGATTTTTTTCTGCCTCGATTTGGGCAGGATGCGTTGCGCCGCTCCGGCTTCGTCCAGCACGTCGATGGCTTTGTCCGGCAGATGGCGGTCGTTGATGTAGCGCGCGGAAAGTTCGGCGGCGCTGGTGATGGCGGCGGCGCTGAACTTGATGCTGTGGTGGTCTTCAAAACGCGACTTCAGCCCCTTCAAAATCTCGATGGTCTGTTCCACCGAAGGCTCGGACACGTCGATCTTCTGGAAGCGGCGCGATAGCGCGGAGTCTTTTTCGAAAATGCCGCGATATTCCTGATACGTGGTCGCGCCAATACATTTCAACACACCGCTGGACAACGCAGGCTTGAGCAAATTAGAGGCATCCATCGTGCCGCCGGAGGCCGCGCCCGCGCCGATCAGGGTGTGAATCTCGTCGATGAACAACACCGCGTTGGGCGCGTCTTTCAGCTCTTTCAGCACGGCTTTCAAACGTTGCTCGAAATCGCCGCGATATTTCGTTCCTGCAAGCAACGACCCCATGTCCAGCCCATACACATGCGCGTCTTTTAGGATGTCCGGGATGTCGCCTTCGATGATTTTGCGCGCCAGACCTTCGGCGATGGCAGTTTTGCCTACGCCCGCTTCGCCCACCAGCAGCGGATTGTTTTTGCGGCGGCGGCACAGGGTTTGAATCACGCGCTCCAACTCCATATCGCGCCCGATCAGCGGGTCGATTTTTCCGGCCAGCGCATGCGCGTTCAAATCCAGCGTGTAATTCTTCAGCGCGCCGTCGTTGTTCTGCTTTTCCTCCGTGTCGGATTCGTTCGCGGTTTTGTGTGTGGCGGATTGCTGCGTCTCGGCTGTTTTGTTGATGCCGTGCGCGATGTAGTTCACCACGTCGAGGCGGGTGATCGCGCGCTGGTTGAGGAAATACACCGCGTGCGATTCCTTTTCGCCGAACAGCGCGACGAGAATATTCGCGCCGGTCACTTCTTTTTTGTTGGTGGATTGCACGTGCAGGATGGCGCGCTGGATCACGCGCTGAAAGCCGACCGTGGGTTGCGTATCCACTTCGCTATTGCCCAGCACCACGGGTGTATGTGTCTCGATGTGCTGCGTCAGCACGGCGCGCAGTTCATCCACATCCGCCCCGCAAGCGCGCAGCACGTGCGCGGCAGAAGGATTGTCCAGCATCGCCAGCAACAGATGTTCGACGGTGATGAACTCATGGCGCTTTTGTCTAGCCTCAACAAAAGCGAGGTGCAGACTGATTTCCAATTCTTGCGCGATCATTTAGTTTTCCTCCATCCGGCATCTCAAAGGATGTCCATGTTGTGTTGCATAACCCATTACCTGACTCACTTTGGTTTCCGCGATGTCTCTGGGATACAAACCGCATACTGCCGAGCCTTCATTATGAACTTTGAGCATGATTTGCATAGCCTGTTCCGTGCTCTTCGAAAAAAATAGTTGCAGCACTTCGATCACAAACTCCATTGTGGTGAAATCGTCGTTCAGCAGCTTCACTTTATACATCTTCGGCGGCTTGGTTTTGTCGCGTTCGAGCAATAAAACGTTGTCTTGTTGGGTGGTCATCGCGGTCACTGTGGCATGGCTCTCTGTCTCATATTTGACGATTGTCGCGGCTTTTTCAAGTGCGTTTTGTAAATAAATTCAAGAAGCGCTTGACGGCGCGAGTTAGGGTGCGGTAAAAAGCGTCCGGGTGTTTGAATTAAAGTATCTGCTAGTGCTGGTTTTGCCATGTGCGGTCCCATTTGCGATCTTGGAATTCAAACAATTTGACGGGATTCCACTCGTCGTTTTTTGTAAGGAAGTTAAGCATGGCAAACGGTACAGTTAAATGGTTCAACGATGCAAAGGGTTTTGGTTTTATCACTCCCGATGATGGCAGCGAAGATCTGTTCGCGCACTTCTCCGCGATCAACATGAGCGGCTTCAAGTCGCTCAAAGAAGGTCAGAAAGTGACTTTCGAAGTTGTTCAAGGTCCTAAGGGCAAGCAAGCCTCCAACATCCAAGCGGGTTAATTCCCACTGAGATGTGACAAAAAGCCCGCCACGAAAGTGGCGGGCTTTTTGTTGTGCGGGGTTTGGGTTTTGGAAAGGCCCGTTAATCTTTTGGCCGTCATTCCGGCGAAGGCCGGAATCCAGCGATAAAAAAACTCTGCGAAGCAGACAAAGCCTAATGTGTTGTCCCACTTGCGTGGGAATTTGTTTCTCAACTGGATTCCGGCCTTCGCCGGAATGACGGTTTTTCTAATGAACTATCTGGGTTAATTTTTGAGTGCCGCAGCAATCTGTACTTCGTATTCATTCACTGCCGATAGAAAAAACTGATGCACATCCTCTATCGTGACGTTGAGATTGATCGACTCGAACCCTTCATCCTCCGCGTCTAGCGGCACATTGCCGACAAGAACCTCTTTCGCGTATTCGCGCTGAAAAGACGGGTCAGCGGCAGCACCGGCATCGAGCAGGTCTTGTATCGTTTTTCCGCGCTGCATCAACACCATCAGGTCGAACAAATCGCGTGACCTCACTCTTTGCGAAATGAGCCACGACTTCATACTGAAAATCGCCTCTTCATCGGCGACGCTGAACTGCGCCTGACCTTCAATCCGTGGCAGCCCGGCAAAATAGCGATAAGGCACATCATCGCGTGCGAAGAAAGTGACTTTCACGCCATCCACGATGTGGTCGCGGCTCTGGGCTAACAGGTCGATGCCGTTGATGCGCGCCTGCGAAATCTTCCACGCCGGTGTGGCGAATTCGTGATGAAGGCCGGACTTGCCCAAGTTGGACAAGACGGCGTTCACGCGGTCTTTCGACATAGCGGCACTGGGCAACCAGAAATCGAGGTCTTCGCTGAGACGGTGTCCGATCTGAATGGAAAGCGCCGTGCCGCCGATCAACACAAAACCCCGCATCAACGGCTCTTGTGCCAGCACCTGAAATACCCGCCGGGTGCGCTCAGGCATGAACTCAAGCCTGAGCATGCAAAGCCTTCTCAATGTTGCCCAACATCCTGTTCAACGATGGCGCGGCGGCGCTGTTTCTGGCGGTAAAAGAAATCACCGAACGGCGCAACGGCTCCGTGCCGAAGCGCACGGCGACCTTCGCCATATCCTCAAACAATCCGCGCTCGACCACCTTATCGATCAGCAGCGCATCCGGCATCGACGAATTGCTCCAGTCGTAAGGGAAAGACAAGTTGAGGATTGCCGACTTCCTGTCTGCTTGGGTGGGAATATTGTGCGAGCCAAGCAAACCGCGACTGGCCGCCACCACCCTGTTCAAACGGTTCACCCCGATCTCCTTGATCGTACCGTTCTCGATGCCATTGATCGTCGCGCGCGACACATCGGACAGACGCGCGAGTGCGGCCTGACTGATACCGGCTTGCAGTCTGGACTGCTTGATTTGAGAGCCAACGGTTTGGATGTCGATCAACATGGCGTTGATGTTATTGGGGATTGGTGCGGGATGTCAAATATATTCGACAATAACAAACCAACCATCGCGCTATCAAACACGCCAATCACTCGCAAGCCATTACCTATGCGGCCAGCAATTTTTAGCGACAATGTTGGTGGGAATTCCGTCGATGCTGGTTTGATTCTTTTCTTCCCAGTAGCGCCTTAAACCATCCCCGCCTTTTTTCGCAGCCCAGTCACTCAGCAATTCCCGGTTGCCGGAATATGTGTAATACGGCACGGACATGCCGCAAGACGATTGCACCATATCCAGCGTAACGTCGAAAATCTGGCGCGCACCCGGCGGCGGAGTGAACAAGGACAGCAATTCCGTCCATTCAGGATCGTTCTGGTGAACCACCTTTGCCGTGCCATAAAGTCGCAGGATTAACGGCGCACCATCAAAGGCGCAAAACATAATCGTCATGCGCGGGGATTGCTGCACATGAGCCGATGTTTCATTGCTGCTTCCGGTCAGATTCAGCCATGCCACGCGCTTGTTGCCCAGCACCCTGAACGAGTCCATGCCCTTGGGCGAAACGTTCACACGGCTGTCAGCGGAGGCAGTGCCGACGAAGAAGATTCGTTGCTCGGCAATGAACTGAATATGCTTCGCGGAAAGCTCGGCAAATTGTTGGCCCATGGTGTTCCCCCTGATGGTTGATGGTTCGCACGGAAATTCAAAATTGAGTCGCAAATAGTACTCGCCCGGCCACGCTGATTTTCACACACTCGTGAATTTTTATGTTTTGCGTCAAATCAAAAAGCTGACACTCCCTTCTTTTGTCATGTTTATACATCAAAATGCTAAAACTACTTCACTAATCATAATTAGTTTATATAATGCAATATATGAAAAGCCTAATTGAAATTTTTCTGCACGGAGAATGGACTGAAGCTGCCGAGATTGAATCGCTGGGCGTGGATCAGTGTCGATTCAACTATCTGCCGGATTATGTTTTCTCTGATGCGCCCGAACCCATCGCCTTCAATTTGCCTGTCGGCTTGAATGCGTATCAAGGCCGCTGCCCGCCGTTCCTCTACGATCTTGTGCCGCAAGGAGCGGGCAGAAAATTTTTGCTGACCAATCTCAAACTCGCCGATGCCGACGAACTGGTGATGCCGCTGATCCAGCATGGCGCATTCAACCCCATCGGGCGTTTGCGCATCGACACGGCCAGACAATTCTTTGAGAACAACCTCGCGCGGGCGCGACAGCACGACGGTTTTTCGTTGGATGAAATCATCAATCGCGACCCGGCTTTTGTCGAATATCTTGACCTGCACGGCATGCTGGGTTGTGGCACCACGGGCATTCAGGGCGCAGCGCCCAAGTTTTTGCTGACGCAAAACCATGAAGGCTTGTGGTTCGCCGACACGCTGCTACCGGATGCGGAGGCGGCAACGCACTGGCTGGTCAAGCGCCCGCGCGGACGCGACGAAACGGACATCACGATTTTGCGCAACGAAGCGGCCTATATGCAGATTGCTGCGCTGTGCGGTTTGCGCGTTCACGCCGAATGCCGGTTCGAAAATGACATGTTGTTTGTGCGGCGCTTCGACCGCGCGGTGGCTGATGGCAAAGTATTGCGCCTGCATCAGGAAAGTATGGCCTCGGTCGCCGGACACCAGCAGTTCGGTCTGCGCGCCAACCATTTCGAACTCATCAAATCCATGCTGGAACACGTGGATGATGCGCAAGCCGAGTTGGTCGAATACCTCAAACGCGACGTACTGAACCTGGCCTTACGCAATACCGACAACCACGCGCGCAACACCGCCCTGCAACAACTGCCTGATGGTCGGGTGCAACTCACGCCGCTGTTCGATTTCGCGCCCATGTTCATGGACAGAGAAATGATTGCGCGCACCTGCAAGTGGCTGGACGACGACGGCAAAGAAGTACGTTCGTTTAACGAAATCATAGACAAATTGCCAGTGGACGAAGGATTGAAAATGCGTGTCGCTGGCGAGTTGCGCGCGTTTTTGTCCGTTGTTGAAAAACTGCCTGCGATGATGCCGGGTGTGGTGGATGATGAAATTTTTGAGCAGTGCCGCAAAAGTATTGAGGGGCAGTGCAAGTTGTTGTCTGAAATATTGCCGCTTGGTTGAGGAAGAATTTTAATGGCAGACAAAAGACTCAAACCCGCCGACCGTGATGCCGAACGCAAGCGTATGGACGAGTTTTTCACGTTATTCAGTGAAGGACAAATCACCCTCGCCGAAGCAGTGCGCGAGATGCGGAGAATCAGCCGGCTGACCCAACCTGAATTCGCCAAACACCGCAAAATTTCACTGGGCACCCTGCGCCAGGTCGAAAGCGGCGATGCCGACCCCAAGGTGGCCACGCTCAACAAAATCGCAGACATCTTCGGCCTTGAAATTGGTTTTGTGAAAAAGAAAAAATAGTTTTGTTCGGGATAACTGCTCGGAAACGCCCGTCAATAGGCGATCTTCGCTTTGCGTTGCGTGAAGATCGCCTATTGACGGGCATCTTCACGTAGGGTGGGCACGTTTTTTGTGTCCACGCGGATAACCAGTGTTTCAGCTCAAGCTGCTTTTTGCGCGTCGGTATTCTTCTTCGGTCGCCCACCTTTTGCGCCATTGGCACGGGCGGCGGCGGACTTGGCGGGGGTGGATGCTGCGCCACCGCGACGCGCGATTTCGCGCATCCATGCGTGGCTGCCGAAGATGCCCACCACCAGCGACGCGATGCTGAGATCGGCATCCAGTTTCTCCCAGTGCAGCCCCGTGCCTTTGCCCAGAATGGTGACTGCGGCCAAATCCTTGTTCGATGCCCCGGCCAGCCCTTGCGCTTTATCCACCGGAAAAATGAATGAGCAGCCGTTGGTCAGCTCGACAATGATCTGGCGGCGCGTCGGGCTGTAGCGCGCGGATTGCGCGCGCGGTTCGTTCTTGAGTGCCGCAGTCCCAGCAGCTTTTGCGCGATTGATCTGCTCGTCCAAATCGCTTGCGCTGATTTTCCAGTTAGCCATGAATCTTCTCCCATGCGTCGAGTAATTTTTCCTGATGCCCGGCGACGATGCCCCAGATAAATTTTGCTTCGCGTTTTGTCAGCCCGTTGATCGTGACAAATGCGGGCGCTTGTTCGTCGTTGCCTATGCGAATCTTTGCCTCGCCATCGCCCTTGAATACGTGAACATGCGGCGGCTCATGGTCGTCCGGCCAAATGATGAATTGAAAGCCGTTGATGAAAATGATGGTTGGCATGGGGCGAATTATACCCGTCCGCTTGGGTTATTCAATTGGTGCCCTGTGAACAAGAAAATGCAAACACGATGCATGTAGTTGAAATTCGTGTAGATCGCCTATTGACGGGCATCTTCGTAGGGTGGGCACGTTTTTTGTGCCCACGTGTTTAGAGGTGGAGTGAGTTACCGCGTGGGCACAAAAACGTGCCCACCCTACAGGGCTAGGTATTATGCCAACGCTCCATAAGGAAGGTTACAAGCGTATGCGATGTATTGACCGCCAGTCGCGCGTCAGAGATTTGAATTTCAGGTGGCGAAACACCTCGACCATGTGCTGATCCAATATGCGTTCTATATGCGCCGATACCATCAACGATGGATGTTAATCCTTGAAGAATTTTCTTTTGATCGTCTTCGAGCGTCGGGTCGATATTGAGATTCAAGTGAGTTTGAACGGAACGCCAAAGAGGAACGATAGTTTGCTTGCTTGGCATTTCAAGCTTGAATGTTTCAATGTAAGTTTTGCATAACGCCTCAATGATTGCGCTTGCGGCTGTAATTGCAGCATGTGGATCACGATCTAATTGCGATACTGCGCGACTAAACTCAGACTCAATAGAAGCAAAGTCTCCTGACTTAAAAAAATCGGCTAGCTTCAGTGCAGCAGGGCTTGCCCCGGCAAGTGTTATATAACCGTTAATCTGATAGCTGAGTTGATTTCTGGAAAGACTCTCTCTGATTCGCCGTTGCATGTCTTCGATTGTGGACGTGCATTCTGAAGGCTCTTGATCCATGAGAGGTTGGATTATCCGACCAAGGACGGCAAGCGCATCCACACCTTCTTCATCATTGCATCGTTTAAGCCATGCTCCGCATTTAGCCTCGCAATTGCCTGCGGGAACATCACCCGGTGCACCACACTCCATAAAAATCGCGTTCAACTTTGAGTGACTGAAGTAGTGCGCGGCGATAACCGATGACACAGCACCGATAACTGAGTTGGGAATTTTATTTTTCACAATATCCACCTTTCAGGCGCGCCGCATATCTCGATACACATTACCCGCAAGCCCCAATCGCCCCACAACTAGTACAAAACTCGCACCCATCCTTCTTAATCAACGTCGCATTTCCACATTCCTTGCACACCTTGCCGCTAATCGGTTTGATCGCCGTCGGTTTGATTTGGCCTTCGGGGATTTCCAACACGCCCATTTGCTGCACCGGGTAGCCGTGTTCGTCGAGGATGCCGAGCATGGCGTAGCGGTGGATGATGAGTTTGGCGACGTAGGAGACGGTCGATGGGTAGCTTTCCATTTTTGCGCCGCCGGGGACGCGCGCCATGAAGTCGCCCAGGGGTTCGCCGAAGTTGAGCAGTTTGCGCAGTTTCATGCCTATCCATGCCGGGTCGATCACGCGCATGTCCAAGCTCAGCACTTTGCACAGTCCGTCGAGCGCGCGCGGATACACGCCGGACAGCCACATGGAGTAGGGGCGGCGTTGTCCGTCGGGCAGCATTAGTTCTTTCAAGCCCAGCACGAAGTCGTCGCCGCTGCCGCCGTTTGCAATATCCACCGTCCAGCTCATGGTGCCGTCGGTGCCGGTCTTCGGTTCTTTGCGGGCGAACAGCGCGTCCATCATCGGCGTGTTCATGCCGTCGCAGACTTCCAGCGCGCCCAATTCTTCGATGCGGTATTTCAGCAGGTGGGCGAACGCGGCCACCAGGCTGGGCATACGTTTGATTTCGCCGTCGGGCGGCATGGGCATGTCGAACGCATCGTCGCCTGCCGACTTCATCAGCATTTCCAGTTTCATGCGTATCCACACCGGGTCGCGCGTGCGCATGTCCATCGACAGCGACTTGGCCAGCGCGCCCAATCCGCGCGGCTGTTCCGAACCGTTTACCCACACTTCAAACGGATGGTTGCAGCCGTTTTTGGTGTGCGACACGAAGGCCACAAAACTGCCGAGCGAATGTTTGACCACCGGCGAAGTCCAGCCTTCGCTGCCTGCGGGCAACGACGGGCGACCCGGCCAGCGCAGCGAGGCCAGCGCGGGTTTGGGCGCAGTCTCCAGCACGATGCGCCTGTCTTGATCGAACACGAAGTCTTGCGGTTGCTCATCTTTTTTCGGTTCGGGCGTGACCGATAACACCGAACCTAAAACGCTGTTCGGTCTATACGTCGCCAAGCCTTTCAATCCGGCCTTCCACGCTTCGGTGTAGAGGTCTTTGAAATCTTCATACGGATAATCGGCGGGCACGTTGACGGTTTTGCTGATCGAAGTGTCGATGAAGGGTGCTACGGCGGCCACCATTTTCATGTGGTCGATGGCGGAAATTTCCAGCGCGGAAACAAATTCGGGCGGCAAATTATTCACGTCGCCGCCTTGCTGTTTGAACACGCGCCAGGCGTGATCTTCCACCGAATAATCTTTCGACGAGCCATCCATCATGCGTTTCTTGCGCGTGTAAAACCACGAGAACGCAGGCTCGATGCCGTTGGACGCGTTGTCGGCAAACGCCAGCGAAATCGTACCGGTGGGCGCGATGGAAAGCAGGTGGCTGTTGCGCAGTCCGTGTTGGCGAATCTTGGCCTTGATCTCATCCGGCAAACGCGAAGCGAAGCGGGGTGCTGTCAAATATTTCTCCGCATCCAGCAGCGGAAACTTGCCGCGCTCGATGGCCAAATCGACCGACGCGAGATACGCCTCGTCGCGCATCACGCGCGTGACATCGGCGGCAAATTCGCGCGCCTCGTCCGTGTCGTAACGCAAGCCCAGCATCACCAGCGCATCGCCCAGTCCGGTGAACCCCAGCCCGACGCGGCGCTTGTTTTGCGCCTCCTGCTGCTGCTCCGGCAACGGCCACGCGGTCACGTCCAGCACGTTGTCCAACATCCGCACCGCCACGCGTACCAAGTGTTTGAACGGTTCGTAATCAAACCCCGCATGAGACGAGAACGGATTTTTCACCATGCGCGTCATGTCGATAGAGCCGAGGCAGCAGCAGCCGTAGGGAGGCAGCGGTTGCTCGGCGCAGTTGTGGACATACAAGCCGTTGGCATCGAAGGCATGTACCTCGGACACGGTCACGTCATACACGTCTTCCACGCCATCGTCTTGCAGCGACAACACGGTGGCGACGAAACGTTCCGCGTCAAATTGTTTCTCGCGCAGCGAGACCGCGTCCCTCTCGCCCGCTTGCGGGAGAGAGTTAGGAGAGAGGGAGCGGGCTTGCCCGCTGGGCTTGCGCTGATACTGGGACAACAAGCCATTCAACTTGTCCATCTTGTCGCTGTCGGCAAAGCCGACAAGCTCAGCATAACGTCCGATGTTTTCGCCGCTGATAATGAGTTCATGTAGTGCCTGGCAGGCGTAGTCCTTGATGCCGCCTTTGCCGTCCGGCAACGGCTTCATGCCGGCGGGGCGGCGGTTCTGGTAAATGGTGGAAATGATGCCGAGACGTTGCAACATGCGCTGCACGGCCTGCAAATTGCCGAGGTCGATCTGCGTCAGGCGCACGCTGATGCCTTTCTCTTGCGAGCCTTGCACCGAGCCATCGGCATCGAACATGCCGCGCAACACGCCGCGATAAAAATCGGACGAAGCGGTTTCCATCGCTGCCGTGAAACGTTTGTTGCCGGGTGTCAGCCCCAGCTCCAACGCCAGTGTGCGCAACGCGCCGGTCGCCAGCCGATATTCGCCGCGACCATCAACCGGTTTTTGCCAGCCGTTGAAATCGGCGCGATGCGGCAACGAGCGCGCGGCGTGTTCGGCGGCGCGCATGACAGCGGCGATGCCCGCCGACGGCAGCATGTCCGCGCCGTTGGCGATCTTCAGCGCGGTGGCATCCCAAACGCTCAGCACGGCTTTGTCGTTTTTCAGCGTGCCATCGCCGATCAATAAGCCGAGCAGATAACCTTCTTCTTCGCTGTGCGCGCCGCTCCATGCCGACAGGGCGCGATGATCGTGCAACACGATTTGATCGTCGGTGCGTAATTCGCCCGCGTTGATCCACTCGGTTTCGCGCGTGTAGCGTGTCATGCGCGAAACGCGCAACACTTTGTGGTCTGCGGTGAGCCGCAACGAGTGCCCTTCGGCGGTTGTCAGTCGCAGCACCGGTTTCGTGCCGGTGAAGAAAAAACCTTGCGATTCGGTGGCGTAGGCTTTGCCGTCAACCATGGCTGCGAAGGGTTTGCCGATCAGTTCGCGCACCTGACGCGCGCCTTGCTCGGTCATCACCCAGCTATCGGCGGTAACGCAAGGATTCGTGGCCTCGATCACTTCGCAATAAGAAAGATTGTTGTCGCGGTTCATCAGGTCGATGAACAACACGCCCGGTTCGGCGTGGTCGTAGGTGCTGGCGATAATTTGTTTCCACAGATCGGCGGCGCGCACTTTGCGATACACCCATTTGCCGTCGGCGCGGCGTGCTGCACCGGATTCCTTGAGCGAGGCGGACGGTTCTGCGCTATGCACCAGTTCGAACTCTTCGTCCTTTTCCACGGCCTGCATCAGCGCATCGGTTACGCCGACCGAGATGTTGAAATTGCGCAAATCGCCTTTGTCTTTTGCGCCTATGAATTTTTCGATGTCGGGGTGGTCGCAGCGCAACACGCCCATTTGCGCGCCGCGCCGCGCACCGGCGGATTCCACGGTTTCGCAGGAACGGTCGAATACGCGCATATAGGAGATGGGGCCGCTGGCGCGCGAGTTGGTGCCTTTGACGTGTGCGCCTTCGGGGCGGATGGAGGAAAAATCGTAGCCCACGCCGCCGCCGCGCCGCATGGTTTCGGCGGCTTGTTGCAGTGCGTCGTAAATGCCCGGCTTGCCGTCAGTCGTGCCGGAAATCGCATCGCCCACCGGCTGCACGAAACAGTTGATGAGCGTGGCCTGTATCTTTAGTCCGGCGGCGGAGTTGATGCGGCCTGCGGGCACGAAACCGTTTTCCTGCGCGAGGAAAAATTCTTCTTCCCATTTTGCGCGTTGCTCCGGTGCTTCCGCTTGCGCCAAACCGCGCGCCACGCGGCGGCGCACGTCTTGCACCGATTTTTCGTCCGCTTCCGCGTATTTTTCCAATAGAACTTCGGTGCTGATTTCTTGTGTCATGACGGTGATTCCTTCAAAAGCAGATTGATCTGTTGAGTCTGGGTTGAGCTCGTTTAATAACTGGATTTCCGACTCGGATAGTCTGGAAATATTTGCGCTCTCGGGGGCGAGTTCCCGATTGCTGTGCTGCGGTATTCGGTGTCGGTCGGGAGGTGAAACTTGCGCGATTTCGGACTCGGACGTTGCGGGCAAAACAGATTCGCTCTCGGACACGGCGCTACCCCCTTGATTGCATGGGCCGCGTCGGACGATGCGGCGAAAACACTATATATAGTGGTTGGTCACTTGAATCTTACTAATTGTAGGGTGGGGCGGGACGTTTTCAAGAAATAAATTTCTCTCCAAAATTTGACTTGGGGCGCGGGAAGGAATAGGTGCGTGACTAATTCAAAATGCGCGGAGGCAGGTGTTTCTAACAAATTCAGGACGGATTGTCATCAGTCCAAGCGACGGGTTGTTTCTCGCACTTTCGCCCCTTAGCATTCCTTCCGAGTTCTCTGATGAGAATGTATCCGGGAGAGGGTTGATGCGTTTTTCTTTTACTGCCGTATTGTGTTTTTTTTGTGTCGTCGGTCTTGCGGGTTGCGGGGGAGGGATAAGTACCCCGGTCACAACACCTCTCCCAACTTCGCCCGCGCATTGGGTGGCCGGATATTACGTCGCTTATGAACGCGACATGTTGCCGCCGGATAAGATCGACTGGAACGGGCTGACCCATATCATCATGTCTCGCGTGCTGGCTAATGCGGACGGCACGCTCAATATCAATTTCGATTGGGATGCGACCAACGGCCCGCTGCTCGCCCAGGATATTTCCGCCAAGGCACACGCCGCAGGCAAAAAAGCCATCTTGATGTTGGGCGGTTCCGACAATGGTGTCGGGATACATGATGCCGTCGCCAATCACCGCGCGACGCTTGTCGCCAATCTGGTCAACGCCATGAATAGCTACGGCTATGACGGGCTGGACTTGGACTGGGAAAACAATATTGATTTGGACTTGTTTATCCTGTTCGTTCAGGATCTGCGCGCGGCCGCGCCGAACGCCATCCTGACGATTCCCGGCGGTCCACTGAACGCCAACACGGATACCGTCGATCCAAAAATGGTCACCCTCGCCAATCTGGTGGATCAGTACAACTTGATGTCGTACTACCCGGCCACCTCTTGGGTCGGCTCCGGCTGGTTTTCGTGGTTCAACTCGCCGCTGGACGGCATGAAGCCGAACACTCCTGTCAGCATCAAAGATTCTTTCGAGCGGTACGTCACGGCGGGGGTCAGCAAAGAAAAGCTGGGCATGGGGGTTGGTTTCTACACGATTTGTTATACCGGCGGCATCACCGGCCCCAGTCAGGATACCAACATTGGCGTGAGCATTCAGGGCGGAGACCACACTTACCCGCTTGCCGCGCTATATGGGCTGAACGGCATCTACGACGAGTCGGCGCGGTATTGGGACGCGACCGCGAAGAATGCCTACCTCAGCCTGGCGCAGCCCGAAAGCCATGGTTGCCAGTACGTGCCCTACGAGGATGAAGAATCTCTGATCGCCAAAGGAAACTTTGCCCGCGACAACGGCTATGGCGGCATCATCTTGTGGACCATGAACCAAGGCTACGTACCTTCGCATTCGCAGCCAAACTTTCTGTTCGAAGCGTTGCGTCGCGGCTTTATTGATCCGACTGTGCAGCCGCTGGTCGGTATCTCCATTATGGAAGGCGATAGCTGGCTCGCACCGAATGGCACGTTGCAATTGCATGCCTTGGTGACGGGTGCTTCGAGCAAAGCGGTGAATTGGAATGTCGCGGCAGGATGCGGCACGATCACGGGTGGCGGGCTTTATACCGCGCCCGCTGCGGATACAAACTGCACGCTAACGGCAACATCGCAGGAAGATTCATCCAAAGTAGCCACGGCGCAATTGACCATATCCAGTGCGACGTGGGATCCGTTCACCAACATCGTCATTAGCCGCGCCGCCCTCAGCTGGGCGGAGTTTGTGCCGCAGGATGCGACTGTCAGTTCAATGAGCATAGAGATGAATGGAATCACGCAACCTATGATGCTGAACTACATCCAGTACGGCACCAACTATCCCGACTTTGCCGCCAACTACGCGTTCCCGCTCGTGGCGACGCAGTACACAGTGCATGCGAGGTCAAAGAACAACCGTACCGCCACGACCTTGTTGACCGTGCCGGCATGTAACCCTGATGTTAATGGGATGTGCCTGTGATCGGGGGGCGATCAGCCATGAAGGTGTCGCATCGAAATGAGGTCGTGTGAAGATGCCCTATTGACGGGCATCTTCACGATGTTGCGCGGGGAAATTATTGTCCGGTGAAGGGGCGGTAGCGATTTAATCCAGCACGTGCGACACCAGCCCGTCCGCCAGTTTGGGTTCAAACCAGGTGGACTTCGGTGGCATCACTTCGTTGGCATCGGCCACCGCCATCAAATCTTCCATGCTGGTGGCGAACAGCGAAATCGCCGCCGCCATTTCGCCGCTGTTCACGCGCTTTTCCAGCTCCGGCAAACCGCGAATGCCGCCGACGAAGTCGATACGTTTGTCGCGGCGCGGGTCGTTGATGCCGAGGATGGGCGCGATCAAATGGTTTTGCAGCAGGCTCACATCCAGCCGCGCCACCGGGTCTAGCGTGGGGATCAGGTTGGAATGGATATTCAAGCGGAACCATTGCCCCGCCAGATACAAACCGAACTCGCCGGGTTGGCTTGGCTTGACTGGCGCGGCGCTGGCTTTCACGGAAAAATGCTCGCCGACACGCATCAGAAACTGCGCGGCATTCATGCCGTTCAGGTCGCACAGCACGCGGTTGTAATCCATGATCTTCATCTGGTGGTGGGGGAAAATCACCGACAGAAAATAGTTGTAGCTCTCGTCGCCGCTGTGCCCCGGATTGGCGGCCTTGCGTGCGGCAGCCACGCGTGAAGCGGCGGCTGAACGGTGGTGGCCGTCGGCGATATAAATCGCGTGCATGGCATCAAACGCGGCGGTTAATTGCGCCAGCACAGATGCATCACGTATCACCCAGATGCTGTGGCGGATGCCGTCTTCCGCTGTCACATCGGCATCGGGCGCGTCGCTTGATGCATTACTCAAAATCTCATCCACTGCGGGCGCTGCCGGATAAGCCAGCAGCACCGGCCCGGTCTGCGCGTTGAGCGCGTCGATCTGGCGCACGCGGTCATCTTCTTTATCGGGGCGGGTGAACTCGTGTTTGCGGATGCGGTTGGTGTTGTAGTCCGCCACCGAAGCCGCTGCCACCAAACCGGTCTGGCTGTGGCTGCCCATAATCAAACGGTAAGCGTAATAACAGGGCGCTTCGTCGCGCGCCAACACGCCCGCTGCCAACATCTTGCCCAGATTTTCCGCCGCCTTGGCATACACCTCGGCAGCGTAGGGATCGGTGCCCACCGGCAAATCAATTTCCGGTTTGGAAATATGCAAAAAACTCCACGGCTTGCCCGCCGCGCGCACACGCGCCTCGTCGGTGGAAAGCACATCGTAAGGCGGGGCGGCGATTTCAGAAGCGCGGGAAGGGGCGGGACGCAAACCGGCGAAGGGGCGAATCAGACTCAAGTGAAACTCCTTGGATAAACGGGAAGATGAAAAACCAACCCCGCCATTTTACCGTTCCGCCGCTGGTGAGGCTCGGCAAATATTTTTGGCAGGGGTTGGAAGTGTTCGATTTTCGAATCTTCATCACGTGAAGATGCCCGTCAATAGGCGATCTACAAGGTGTTGTAGGTCGGGTTTTAACCCGACATGTCGGGCTGAAGCCCGACCTACGTTCTAATGGAAAATCCGTGATTAAGCGAAGCGGTCAACCACCACCACTTCATCCAGCGCCAGCCTGGGAAAGCGCGGCAACGGTTCCTGCATGCCTTTACCGATCACAACGAACATGACGATGGCGTGGTCGTCCGGCAGATTGATGAGCTTGCCGACCGCATCGAAATCAAAACCGTCCATCGGGCCGGACTGGTAACCCATTTCCTGCGCGGCCAGCATCAACGTCATCGCGGCCATGCCGCAGGAACGCATGCCTTCGTCGCGCTGCAACTGTTCGCGCCCTTCATAAAATTGAGTCATAGCGGGAAGCAAATAATCCTGCACCGGTTGCGGCGCATTGTTCCAATAGCGTACCGGGTCTTTCTTCCATGCCTTGATGTCGGCGGTCAACACCACCAGCAGCGAAGCATCCGTCACCTGCGCCTGATTCCACGCGGCAGCGCGGATTTGCTGGCGCAGCGCGGGATCGCGCACCAGCACAAAGCGCCAGTTCTGCATATTCCACGCGGTCGGCGACAGCTTGGCCAGCGACATCAACTTCTCGATTTCCGCTTCGCTCATGCGGTGGTTGGGGTCAAACACCTTAACGGCGCGGCGTTGTTCTACAGCTTGGGATACATCCATGTTTTCTCCTTTGGTGGTGATAATTGATTGTGCTGATTTTGTAGGTGCGAATTCATTCGCACGAATTTATGTGTCATGTGCGAATACCCACAGGGTACAAGAACCTCTTCGAGGTAAATTCGCACCTACAACGGCAACCGCTGCAAACTTTCTTCGGTTGTTACTTCTTCTTCATATAAAACGTGTACTCGCCGTTCGCCTCTTCGGTGGTCAACAGCGCATTACCGGTCTGCTCCGCGAACGCGGCCATGTCCTTGATCGAACCGGCATCGGTCGAGACCACCTTGAGCACCTGCCCCGAAGCCATATCCACCAGCGCCTTCTTGGTCTTCACGATAGGCAAGGGGCAGGACATGCCGCGCGCGTTAAATTCTTTATCGAAATTCATTTTCATCTCCTTTAAAGTTAACCATACCGACCATCCGGTATGGTTTGCAGCAAACAAAAAATTACGGGGAAACGGCCACCAGCAAACCTTGAACATAGCCCTGCAACTGCTTCATGCACAGGCTGAAATTCTTCTGCGATTGCTGGCTTTTGGCGATGCCGACGCAACCTTCCCACGCCGACACGATAAACAGCGCGGCGGCGTGGCAATCCACATCCGGGCGCACCACGCCGGACTGTTGGTCGCGGCTCAACGCATCCTCAACCACGGATTGCCAAACGGACAGAATGTTGTTCAAACGGACTTGAAAATCTTTGTCGAGCGGGCTCATTTCCTGCATCAGATTGTTCAGCGGGCAGCCCAGCGTGATGGCCTCCAGACCAGTGTGCAGCCGCGTTTCGTTGATGATCTGAAGCAGCGTGCGCACGGGCCGCTCGCTCTCGCGAATCCTGCGGAAAATTTGCCCATCCAGAAAATCGCTCACCACCTCGTCGATCACCGCCAGCCCCAGCTCCTGCTTGGTGGGGAAGTGATGGTAAAGCGCGCCTTTGGTCAGTCCCGTGTCGCGCAGAATATTGGCAATACTCGCCGCCTGAAACCCGTGCAGATAGATTTCATTAAAAGCTGCCTGAAGCAACTTGTCGCGCGTCGAATCTGTTTGTTTGGTCACCATGGATGGCATTACATACCGAACGGTATGGACGTGTCAAGCGTGTTGCAAAGAAGGATGCTTCTGACTGACCGCGATCAGGCTGCGCGCTTTTGCTGCGCCTTCATAATCTTCGGCAGATTGGTCTCAATCCAATCGGTCAACGATTCCACTTGGCTGCCGATCTCTTCGCCCAATGCGGTCAGTGAATAGTCCACGTGCGGCGGCACGACCGGGTGCGACACGCGGTCGATGAAGCCGTCCAGCTCCAGTTGTTGTAGCGTTTGCGCCAGCATCTTCTCGCTCACCCCGCCGATTTTGCGCCGCAGTTCGCTGAAACGGTGCGTGCCGCCGCGCAGCGCAACCAGTACCAGCACGCCCCAGCGGCTGGTGACGTGGTTGAGAATCGCGCGCGAAGGACATTCGGCGGCGAAGACTTCTCCGCGCCGTATTTTGGACAATAATTTTGTGTTGCTGCTTGCGTTCATGACACTTACCTTTTTGTGCGTACTTACGAAAAGTTATTGTAATGGATATTCTTCGCTTCCCTGAAATTTTTAACCAAGAAAGGAAACACCATGATCGTCGTCACCGGAGCCACCGGCCAACTGGGCCGTCTCGTTATCAGCGCGCTGCTGAAAACTATTCCCGCCGCACAAATCATCGCCGCCGTGCGCAATGTGGAAAAAGCCAAAGACCTTGCCGCGCTGGGCGTGCAAGTGCGCTTTGCCGATTACAACCAGCCCGCAAGCTGGGATGCCGCATTGAAAGGCGTAGATAAAGTGCTGCTGATTTCCTCCAGCGAAGTCGGCCAGCGCGCCAAACAACATCAGGCCGTCATTGATGCCGCCAAACGCGCAGGCGTAAAACTGCTGGCCTACACCAGTGTGTTGCGCGCTGACACCTCACCGCTGGGCTTGGCTGTCGAACATAAACAAACCGAAGCCGCCATCCGCGCCTCCGGCGTGCCCTCGGTTTTGCTGCGCCACGGCTGGTACACCGAAAACTACACGGCGGGCATCCCCGCCGCGTTGGCGCACGGCGCGGTGTTCGGCTGCGCGGGCGATGGACGCATTTCCTCCGCCACCCGCGCCGACTACGCCGCAGCCGATGCCGCCGTGATGACCGCCGAAAACCAAGCCGGAAAAGTGTACGAACTGGCCGGAGACAGCGCCTACACCCTAGCCGAATTCGCCGCAGAAATTTCGCGCCAGAGCGGTAAAAATATTGGCTACGTCAACCTGCCGCAGGCGGAATACAAACAAGCACTGCTGGGCGCAGGCCTGCCGGAATTTGTCGCCGAACTGCTGGCGGATTCCGACACGGGCGTGTCTAAAGGCGCGCTGTTTGACGATGGCAAGATACTCAGCAAACTGATTGGCAGGCCGACGACTTCGATGGCGGAGACGGTGAAGGCGGTGTTGTAAGAAGGAAGGGGCAGGCTACGCACTGCCCTTGTTTGAATGAATTGTGGCAATAAGCGAAGCGCATTTGCGCCGGATGTTTTCACTCGGCGCAATAACGATTGCGCGATCTGCAAAGCCAAACCTCGCGCAAACGCCCGTCAATAGGCGATCTGCATCATGTAATGCGTGGAGAATGGCTATTGGCGGACATCTTCTGGCGATGGCAATGTTGGAAGTGAGTGCACGGAATGGCGGTGCATCGTGCACTCAATAGTTGATGGCATGCCAGTGTAAGATGTTGTTATCCGCAAATTGGGCAGGAGGTAGAAAAATGAGCGACCGTGTCAGTACGGATGCGAAATTTTTGCGATTGAACGCGAGTGTGCAGAGGTTTATTTTGATTCGAGAGGAATAGATATGAGGTTAAAAATACTTGTATTCCTGTTCGGTTTTATAGGTTTGTTTATGGGAGCCGGGGCAGGCGGCTCTCCAAATGGTAATGACTCTTCCCCCCTGACCAATGAAGCAGGTGGATCGGCGGGAAGCTCATCGTATTTCCCTCTTGAAAAATTGGTTGGCGTGTATAAAGGAATTGTATATGGAAATAAATGGGAGGCTAACACTCCTGTCACCACTGAGTTTTTTAAAGGCAAAAATGGAATAATCATTGGCGCATATACGATGAAGGTTGCGAGTGGCACTGTTGAAGGCTTGCTTGATGATATTCATGATGAAGGCAGGAATGTGCTAACAGCCAAGTGGCATGATAATAGTGGCAGTGGTGTATTGAGGATGGTTTTTATTTCTGAGGATGCCAGACGCTTTCGCGGTAATTGGGGGGCTGATGAACAGCATGCGTTGATGGAGTGGACAGGCAGAAAGCAATGAATATGAACTATGGGGTAGCAAGCGTAGGGCGCAATAACCAACGGGCATTGCGCCGCATGTGTAAGGCTCAAACATCCGGTGCAATGCGCTTCGCTTATTGCACCCTACAAAAATCTACTTCAACTCCCCAAAGAAATTCCTGATCGCCAGCACCCGCTGCTGCAAATCCCCATACTTTAACTCAATCTTCAGCTTGTCCTGCCCCGCCATTTTGATGTGGCGTTTGCTTTGGATCAGGGTGATGACTTTCATCGGGTCTATGGGCGGGTTGGGTACGAACTGGATGGTGATCGCTTCCGATGATGCATCCACTTTGCAGATGCCCAGCGGCATGGCGAGGATGCGCAGGCGGTGGCTGTCTAGCAATGTCTGTGCGGGTTCGGGCAGCAGGCCGAAGCGGTCTATCAGCTCTTGCTGCATGTCGTCCAGGTCTTGCTGCGTGTTGCAGTTGGCTAGGCGTTTGTAGATGACCAAGCGCTGGTGGATGTCGCCGCAATAATCGCTCGGCAAGAGTGCGGGCGTGTGCAGGTTGATTTCGGTGGTCACGCCCAGCGCGCAGGCGTAAAACTGCTGGCCTACACCAGTGTGTTGCGCGCTGACACCTCACCGCTGGGCTTGGCTGTCGAACATAAACAAACCGAAGCCGCCATCCGCGCCTCCGGCGTGCCCTCGGTTTTGCTGCGCCACGGCTGGTACACCGAAAACTACACGGCGGGCATCCCCGCCGCGTTGGCGCACGGCGCGGTGTTCGGCTGCGCGGGCGATGGACGCATTTCCTCCGCCACCCGCGCCGACTACGCCGCCGCCGATGCCGATGCCGCCGTGCTGACCGCAGAAAACCAAGCCGGAAAAGTGTACGAATTGGCCGGAGACAGCGCCTACACCTTGAGCGAATTCGCCGCAGAAATTTCGCGCCAGAGCGGTAAAAATATCGGCTACGTCAACCTGCCGCAAGCGGAATACAAAAACGCGCTGCTGGGCGCAGGGTTGCCGGAATTCGTTGCTGAACTGCTGGCGGATTCCGACACGGGCGTGTCCAAAGGCGCGCTGTTTGATGAGGGACAACAACTGAGCAAACTGATCGGCAGGCTGACGACTTCGCTGGCGGAGGCGGTGAGGGCGGCGCTTAAAGGCAGCGGCGTAGTCTGAAAACAATGGTGGAAATGCGGAACGCGCCCTACACTGCGTTTTCAAAACACCATCTCGTGGAGATGCCCTATTGGCGGGCATCTCCGTGAGGTTATATTTCCAAGCGGGTGCGAATAGATTTTTATATTCGGTTCAATTGGGCAGGAAAAACAAATGCGATGCCGACCCTTTGGGTTCTAAATATTCGTTCAGTTGCAACCTTCGTGGTATTGATTTTTGAATTTGTAATTCCACTCCTCTTTGTTTCGAGGCACTACTACTTGGAAATAGCCGTCGCTGCTGTGTTTTTCAGTGTATTTATTTGCTTTTGCAATTTGTTCAGATGTCTGAAATTTACCTTCTCCAATATGATAAGGATCATAGCTGGAACTCAAATTTGCATTTCTAAGCTCTGGAGGAAATTGGGTGGGTTCAATTACTTCCCAGTTTTTGCCGTCAGTGCTTCTCATAAATATATAGGGAAAATTTTTTATACTATATTTTTTAATGCTTGCATCGCACATCACGGGTAGGGCAACTATGAATGCGTAACCATCCTTGAAGTCCAGCATTATTGCCCCAAGGCCAAAGCTTCCGATCCAAATTAGCCGCTTATCCGTGCCAGGGTATTTGGCATCAATTTCGTAATTGGTTGCTCGCCTTTGACCAAGTTCTGCGGGGATACGCTTAACTGTTCTATCAATAATAATTTTTTGACCCGAACTTAGTAATACCTCTTCTTGCCAACCAATCGTTTGAGAACATGCACTCAGTAGGGTGAGGAGAACAACAATAAATATTTTTGAAAGATTCGGATTCATTTATTCGACTCAATGTGGTCGTACTCGGTTGAAATGAGGAAGCGAGCGCGTTCTGCGTGAATTGCTCAAACTGTTTCTAGGATGTGGCAAGTTTCATACAGACGCGCAGGCGACAACTCAAGTCCATTCGGCCAGCACAGCGCACCAGCATCAATGAAAAACCGCTTGAAGTAATTTTCATCACGCAGCAGCTCAAGCAGCGAGCCGGTTCGTTGCAACAGTGCATGGCCATCAAATACGCCTTCTTTGCCATCCGAAAAACTTACGGCAACTTGAAAGTCACCCAAGTAACGCGCTTCGAATAATTTAATCATCTTGATCTGCTCCCGGAATACGTTCCATCGGTTCAAAGTGCTGGCTTCTTTCCCAGTTTGCCAGTAGTTCCTGCTGGTGGCGCAAGCACCATTCTTTGACGATAGCTGCGGCTTTGTTGGGAAGCCGTCCTTCTTTGATTTCGCCTGTCTGGATATTGACCAACGCTTCGAATCCTTGATATTCGACGTGAATGTGAGGCGGCGGATGGTCGTCGTGCCACATGCGGACGATGATGCCGAAGAATACGGACAGAATAGGCACGGTCAGTTCCTTTTGGGTTTGTCTCGCGGCGATTATGTGCCATCGGCATTTCACCTGCAATGACGCAGTTTCCGAAACTTAAAAATGCGCATTACTTCAACTCCCCAAAGAAATTCCTGATCGCCAGCACCCGCTGCGCCAAATCTCCGTACTTCAATTCAATCTTCAATTTGTCCTGTCCCGCCATTTTGATATGGCGTTTGCTCTGGATCATCGTGATGACTTTCATCGGGTCTATGGGCGGGTTGGGGACGAACTGAATGGTGATCGCTTCCGATGATGCATCCACTTTGCAGATGCCCAGCGGTTTGGCCAGGATGCGCAGGCGGTGGCTGTCGAGCAGGGTTTGCGCGGGTTCAGGCAGTAGGCCGAAGCGGTCGATCAGTTCCTGATGCATGTCGTCCAGGTCTTGTTGCGTGTTGCAATTCGCTAATCGTTTGTAGATGACCAGGCGCTGGTGGATGTCGCCGCAATAATCGCTCGGCAAGAGTGCGGGCGTGTGCAGGTTGATCTCGGTGGTCACGCCCAGCGGGTGCGTCATGTCCGGCTCGTGGCCTTGTCGCAGCGAAGAGATGGCGGCGCTCAGCATGTCGTTGTAGAGCGAGAAGCCGATCTCTTGCATCTCACCGCTTTGCGATTCGCCCAGCACTTCGCCCGCGCCGCGAATTTCCAGATCGTGCATGGCGAGGAAGAAGCCGCTACCCAGTTGTTCCATGGCCTGAATCGCTTCCAGCCGTTTCTTCGCCTGTGAAGTGAGACCGTCCATGCTGTCCACCAACAGATAGGCATAGGCTTGGTGGTGCGAGCGTCCGACGCGGCCGCGCAACTGGTGCAATTGCGCGAGGCCGAAGCGGTCGGCGCGGTTCATGATGATGGTGTTGGCCGTCGGCACGTCGATGCCGGTTTCGATAATCGTGGAGCACAGCAGCACGTTGAAACGCTGGTGGTGGAAGTCGCGCATCACCGCTTCCAGATCGCGTTCGCCCATCTGCCCGTGCGCCACGCGGATGCGCGCTTCCGGCAGCAGCGTCTCCAGTTTCTCCAGCATGTTGCCTATGGTATCGACTTCGTTGTGCAGGAAATACACCTGCCCGCCGCGCTTGAGCTCGCGCAACACGGCTTCGCGGATGATGCCCTGGCTAAAGCTGCTGACAAAGGTCTTGATCGACAGGCGGCGTTGCGGCGCGGTGGCGATCACCGAGAAATCGCGCAGGCCTTCCAGCGACATCGCCAGCGTGCGCGGGATGGGCGTGGCGGTGAGCGTGAGCACATCCACCTCGGCGCGTAACGCTTTCAGCTTTTCTTTTTGCTGCACGCCGAAGCGGTGCTCTTCGTCGAGGATGACCAAGCCGAGGTTGTGGAACTTCACATCTTTCTGGATCAGCTTGTGCGTGCCGATCACGATGTCAAGCCTGCCGTCGGCCAAGTCCTTCAACGCCTGCGTCACTTCTTTGGCGGAACGAAAGCGCGACAACTCGGCGATCTTGATCGGCCAGTCGGCGAAGCGGTTGGAGAAATTCTGGAAATGCTGTTCCGCCAGCAGCGTAGTGGGCACCAGCACCGCCACTTGTTTGCCGTCCATCACCGCGACGAACGCGGCGCGCAACGCCACTTCGGTTTTGCCGAAGCCCACATCACCGCAAATAAGCCGATCCATCGGTTTGGCGGATTGCAGATCGAGCAACACCGCTTCGATGGCGGCGGCCTGATCGGCGGTTTCCTCGAAACCGAAGCCCTCGGCAAACGCTTCGTAGTCGTGATAAGTGAGTTTGAAGGCATGGCCTTTGCGCGTGGCGCGCTGCGCGTAGATGTTCAGCAACTCGGCAGCGGTGTCGCGCACTTGCTGCATGGCGCGGCGCTTGGCCTTGTCCCACGTGCCGCTGCCCAGCTTGTGCAAGGGCGCGGCTTCCGGCGCGCCGCCGCTGTAACGGCTGATGACGTGCAACTGCGACACCGGCACATACAGCTTGTCTTCGCCCGCATATTCCAGCAGCAAAAATTCGTTTTCGCCTTCGCCCAAGTCGAGATTCACCAGCCCGCGATAACGCGCGATGCCGTGCTGCTCATGCACCACCGGATCGCCGGTTTTAAGTTCGGACAAATCGCGCAACATGCCTTCCACGTTGCTCTTCTTCGCCGCGCGCGCGGCGCGGCTGCGCGGTTGCGCGGCGTAGAGTTCGGTTTCGGTGACGATAGAGAAATGGTCGTCCGGCAGGGCGAAGCCGATCTGCAACGGGCCGACACCGAGCATGAATTTTTCGGGGCTGGCGAGGAACGATGCGTAGTCCTCGCACACGGCTGGGAGCAGGCCGTATTCCTTCAGGTAGCCGGACATGATCTCGCGCCGCCCCAGACTTTCGGCGAGCAGCAAGGTGCGGCCTTTGTAGGCGCGCAGAAAATCTTCGAATTTTTGCGTGGGGATTTCGGCGCGGCGGTCAACGGCGATGGGGGGAATTTGTGTGGTGGCGCAGCGAATTAGATTTTTCGGTGTGCCCTCACCCTCTCCCCCAGCCCCTCTCCCGCCAGCGGGAGAGGGGAGGATGTCCACCCGCGCAAACTCCTTCACCCGAATAAAAAACTGCTCCCCATCCAAAAATAATTCCTTGGTTTCCAGCAACGGATGCTGCGGATCGCCGCGCAACAAGTTGTAGCGCGAAGCGGCATCCTTGCCGAATGAAGCAATAGCCTCGTCCACATCGTGGTGCAAACATAACGTGGCGTTTTTGGGCAAATAGTCGAACAGCGTGGCGGTCTGCTCGAAGAACAGCGGCAGGTAATACTCGATGCCCGCCGGGGCGATGCCTTTGCTCACGTCTTTGTAGATGCGCGATTTGGAGGGATCACCGTCGAAGCGGTCGCGGAAGCTTTGGCGGAAACGCGCCTGGCCTTTGTCGTCCATCGGAAACTCGCGCGCGGGTAGCAAACGGATTTCCGGCACGGGATACAAGGTGCGCTGCGTGTCCACATCGAAGGTGGAAATGGTTTCGATCTCGTCGTCGAACAAGTCGATGCGATACGGCAGTATGCTGCCCATGGCGAACAAGTCGATGATGCCGCCGCGCACGCAGTATTCGCCGGGGGTGAGCACCTGCTGCACGTGGTTGTAACCGGCCAGCGTCATCTGCTGGCGGAAGGCATCGAGGTTCAGTGTCTCGCTTTTTTTCAGGAAGAAGGTGTAAGCCGCAAGGTATGACACTGGCGGCAGCGGGTACAGCACCGTGGTGATCGGCACCACTACTACGTCACATGCTTGGCTGCGGATATGGTGCAGCGTGGCGAGGCGCTCCGAGATCAAGTCCTGATGCGGCGAGAACTGGTCGTAAGGCAGCGTTTCCCAGTCCGGCAGCAAAAACACGCGCAACTTGGGATCGAAGAACGGAATCTCTTCCACCAGCCGCTGCGCCTCCAGCGCGTTGGCGGCGATGATGACCAGCGGTGAATGTTGCGCGGCGTATTGCGCCAGCGCCAAGGCATCGGATGAGCCGGTTAAATTTGTGTAACGCGGGCGGGAGTTGGTTGAGGCGAACAGCATGGCAAGGCTCGTTGCAAAGGGCGCGCATTATACCCCCGCCATTTGAGCGCGACATTGCCGCCAATCAGTGTGTATTATCGCAACTGAATATTTCCGCCGTTTCATAACGCCACAGGTGGCGAGCTATCGTAAGCGAGGCGACATAATGAATCCCGAACAGCAAATTCTGACTATTCTTTACGAGATGTCCATGTCCATCGGCAGCGAAGTGAGCGTGAAGCCGCTGCTGACCAAAACCTTGCAGCAGTTGCTTTATCACACCTCGTTCCCGGCGGGTCTGGTGTTCCTCGACCTGCCGCCCGACAACGGCGAGCCGATGATAGAGGTGCGGCTTGAAGCGGCGGTGGGCGATTTTGAATTGGGCGAAAAAGTTGGGCATCTGATGACGCTGCCTGCCGCGCTCTTGCGCGGTGCCGCCGAAATGCGCGAAGACCGGGGCTTGCTGGCTGCGCTGTCGGGCAACAACAATAGCTACTCGACCTGGCTGCGCCTGCCCATCAATCACACCGGCGTGATCCTGTTGCTCGCGCCCGATGCCGTGCAGACCGAGCTGCCGTTCACGCAAATTTTCCAGCCGCTGATGGCGAATCTGGCCAAGGCCATCCTGCTTTGCCGCCACCACGAAGCGTTCACCGCCGGACTGGTCACCGAGCGCAACGCGGCCTGGGAGAATCTGCGCAAAGTCAACCGCACGCTGAAGACGCTGAGTTCCGGCAACGAAGTGCTGGTGCGCGCTTCCGATGAAATCGCGCTGCTGGAGGAAATGTGCCGCGTGGTGGTGGATGCCGGCGGCTACCGCGTGGCCTGGGTCGGTTACGCGCAGCAGGATGAGTTGAAGTCGGTGCGGCCGATGGCGCATCACGGCATCGAGGCGGATCGTCTGTGGCAATTGCGGTTCTCCTGGGCCGAGGACGAGTTCGGGCGCGGGCCGACGGGGGCGGCCATTCGCAGCGGCGAGCCGCAACTGATTGCGGATGCCTATACCGATCCGCGCTTTGCGCCGTGGCACGCCGAAGCCCTCGCCTGCGGTTGCGCTTCCATCCTCGCCTTGCCGTTGCTGGACGGCGCAGGACAAGCCTTCGGCGCGCTGACCATAGATGCCGGTGAAACGAACGCCTTCGACGAGGAGGAGATGCGCCTGCTGCTCGAACTCGCCAACGATCTCGCTTACGGCATCGTCAGTCTGCGCAGCCGCGCAGAACAATTGCGCAGTGCGGCGCAATTGCACAGGAGTTTGGAAGACGCGATTCAGGCGATTGCCGCCACCGTGGAAATGCGCGACCCCTACACCGCCGGACACCAGCGCCGCGTGGCGCAGCTGGCCGAAGCGATTGCCGTCAAGCTGGGGCTGGAAGAAGAACGCATTCACGGCATCCGCCTCGCCGGTTTGGTGCACGATGTCGGCAAGATCGGCCTGCCGGCGGAAATCCTGAGCAAGCCGGGAGCACTGACCAACGTCGAATTCAGCCTGGTCAAAGAGCATTCGAGTATCGGCTACGACATTCTCAAAGACGCTGAATTTCCCTGGCCCATCGCGCAGATGGTGCGCTCGCACCACGAACGGCAGGATGGTTCCGGTTACCCGGACAAGCTGAAGGGCGACGAGATATTGCTGGAGGCGCGCATCATCGGCGTGGCCGACGTGGTCGAAGCCATGTCATCTTTCCGTCCCTACCGCCCCGCGCTGGGCAAACAGGCGGCGCTGGACGAGATCGCGCAGGGCCGGGGTAAACGCTACGACGCGCAAGTGGTGGATGCCTGTTGCCAGGTGATGGAGGCGGGGTTCGAGTTTGCCTGACAATGTGTTCCTGCGTTACAGGAGCGCGAGTTTGGTAAACTCCCACCCATGTCCGAATTCCACGCATTAGTCCCCGCCGCCGGTTTTGGTGCGCGCATGGGCAACGAACTTCCCAAGCAATATCTCGACTTGGCCGGGAGGCCGATGATCTGGTATGCGCTTTCCACGCTGTGCGCCTGTCCCGACATCAAAACCGTATTCGTGGTGCTGTCGCCGGACGACGAGTATTTCGCGCGCTACGATTGGTCGCACTGCGCGGGCAAGCTGGCTCCGCTGTATTGCGGCGGCGCGACGCGCGCCGAGAGCGTGGCCAATGGTTTGCTTGCATCCGAACTGGAGGCGGACGATTGGGTGCTGGTACACGATGCGGCGCGGCCTTGCTTGACGCAACATCTGCTGGCGCGTTTGATCGCCGAACTGCGCGACGATGCGGTGGGCGGCATTCTCGCCGTGCCGGTGGCGGATACCTTGAAGCGCGCCGACGCGCAGCAACGCATCGCCCACACCGAACCGCGCGAAGGGCTGTGGCAAGCGCAAACCCCGCAAATGTTCCGCGCCGGATTGCTGGCCGAAGCGCTGGCGCGCTGCAACAAAGTCACCGACGAAGCTTCGGCCATCGAAGCGTTGGGACTGCAACCGAAACTGGTGGCGGGCGACAGCAGCAATTTCAAAGTGACGTATCCGCAAGACACCGCGTTGGCGGAGTTGCTGCTGAACAAGCAAAGGAGCGTTCGATGACTCTTGATTACACGCCGCTGGCGAATGCCATACGGCAACTGGAAACCAGTCTGAAATATGCGCAATCCGAGCAGGCCAAAGCCGATCCCGGTTTGTTCGAGCAACTGCGCAATTCCGTGATCCAGTGTTTCGAGTTCACCTACGAACTGAGCCACAAGATGCTCAGGCGGCATCTGGTGGAAAACTCGGCCAGTCCCGAAGAGATCGAAACGGGCAGCTTCCAGAATCTGATCCGTAGCGGCAACGAGATGGGGTTGCTGCGCTCCGACTGGACGCGCTGGCGCGATTACCGCCAGGCGCGCAACGACAGCAGCCACACTTACGATACTCAAAAAGCCGAAGCGGTTTATGCCATCGCCCCGGATTTTCTGGCGGAAGCGCGCCATCTGTATGCGCAACTGCTTGCGCGGAGCCGCCCATGAATGGACGGAGCGTGCAGCTCTCCGCGCAGGAACTGGAGAGGGTGCGCGATATTCTGATGCGCGTGATCCCGGAGTGCGAAGTGTGGGTCTTCGGCTCGCGCGTGCGGGGGAGCGCCAAGCCTTATTCCGATCTGGATCTCGCCGTCATCGGCGAACTGCCGCTGCCGCTGGCGACCCGCGCCGAACTGGCGGAGGCGTTCGATCAATCCGATCTGACGATCAAGGTGGATGTGGTGGACTGGGCGGCGGCGAGCGAATCGTTCCGGCAAATTATCGCCAGCCAAAAAGTATTGTTGAAGGAGAAAGCGTAATGCGTATCGGACAAGGTTTCGACGTTCACCAGTTGGTCGAGGGGCGCAAGCTCATCATGGGCGGGGTGGAGATTCCCTACAGCAAAGGTTTGCTCGGGCATTCCGATGCGGACGTGTTGCTGCACGCGATCTGCGACGCGCTGCTGGGCGCGGCGGCGCTGGGCGACATCGGCCGCCATTACGCCGACACCGACGCGGAGTACGAGGACATCGACAGCCGCATTCTGCTGCGCGATGTGATGCGCCAGATCAAGGAGGCGGGCTTCCGCGTCGGCAACGTGGATGCCACCATCATCGCGCAAGCGCCGAAGATGGCTCCGCATATCGCGCAGATGGTCGGCAATATCGCCGCCGATCTGGGCGTTGCGGTGAATGCAGTCAACGTGAAAGCCACCACCACCGAACACCTGGGCTACACCGGACGCGGCGAAGGTATTGCAGCGCAGGCGGTGGTTTTGTTGGTGGTTTGATTTTTTTAGCCACAGAGATCACAGAGTACACAGAGAAAACTATCAGCGCTTTCTCTGTGTACTCTGTGGTCTCTGTGGCAAATGGGTTTTGACTTTTTATGAAAATTCTCGCTTTAGAAACCTCCACCGAATATTGTTCCGTCGCGCTGTGGCAAGACGGCGCGGTGAGCGAGCGTTGTGAACTGGTTGGACAAAAACATTCCGAAGTGTTGATGGCGATGCTGGATGCCTTGCTCCAGGACGCGGGCATCACCATGCAGCAGGTTGACGGCATCGCCTTCGGCAAAGGCCCCGGCTCGTTCACCGGCGTGCGCATCGCGTGCGGTGTGACGCAGGGCTTGGCATTGGGCGCGAATCTGAACGTGGTCGGCGTGTGCACCTTGCAGGCGGTGGCGGAAACCAGCAGCCACGAAAAAGTCATCGCGGCGCTGGATGCGCGCATGGGCGAGTTGTATCTGGCGGCGTATGAAAAACACAACGGCGAATGGCGCACGGTGATAGCGCCGTGCTTGTGCAAGGCCGAAGACGCGCCTGTACCGGAAGGCGATGGCTGGTGCGGAGCGGGCAACGGCTTTGCTGTGCAGGGCGCTGCGCTGCAAGCCAGATACGACGGGCATCTTCAGGCTGATGCGGTGGAGAGTGGCGTATTTCCTCGCGCTGCGGCCATCGCGCGGTTGGGCGCTGCCGCTTTTGCGCGCGATGAGGCGGTGGATGCCGCGCTGGCGTTGCCGCTGTATTTGCGCGACAAGGTGGCGTTGAAGACCAGCGAGCGGGCTGCCAAGTGAACCTGCGCGACATGACCGAAGCCGATCTGGATGCGGTGGCGCGCATCGAGCGCGAGGTGCATGCGCATCCGTGGACGCTGGGGAATTTCAGCGATGCGCTGCGCAGCCAATATCAGTGCAAGGTGGTTGAGCTGGACAATCAAATTGTCGGCTTCGCGCTGCTGATGCTGGCGGTGGATGAAGCGGAGTTGCTGGACATCGCCATTGCCGCGCCGCAGCAGCGCAAAGGATTCGGACGCAAATTGCTGGACGAGATGATGGCGCTGGCGCGCAGTCATACTATGCAGCGCATGGTGCTGGAAGTGCGCGCCTCCAATGCGGCGGCGATTGCGCTTTATCGCAAGGCGGGCTTTGCTGATATTGGCTTGCGCCGCGATTATTATCCGGCGCTGAACGGGCGCGAAGATGCAATTTTGATGGGATGCGAGCTGTGAACTTGAGAGACGAAAATGTGTTGCGCGAGCTGAACCTTTATCCGCTGTGGGTGCGGCGCGATGTGCCTGCGGTTGAGCAAACTCCAGCTAATCTATTAGCCCGTCATTCCGGCGAAGGCCGGAATCCAGTTGAAACAAACAGCACGCGCAGCGGACAAAACAAACCCGTTGAATTGAGTTTAGAGGAGCAGCCGAACAGCGAATTTGCCCCGCCTTCGCGGGAGATGGTTAATCAACTGGATTCCGGCCTTCGCCGGAATGACGAAGTTTCGGCGGTTGAACAAGCAGTGCAAAACCGAATAGGTTTGAACTGGCCGGAACTCAAACAAAAAGTGCGCGACTGCACCGCCTGCCAACTGCGCGCGGGCTGCACGCAAACCGTGTTCGGCGTGGGCGACGAAAATGCGGAGTGGTTGTTTGTCGGCGAAGGGCCGGGCGCGGACGAGGATGCGCGCGGCGAACCGTTTGTGGGGCAGGCGGGCAAGTTGCTGGACAACATGCTGGCCGCGATCAAACTCAAACGCGGCAACAACGTGTATATCGCCAACATCGTCAAATGTCGCCCGCCCGAAAACCGCAACCCGGACACGGAAGAAATCGCCGCCTGCCTGCCTTACCTGCAACAGCAAATTGCGCTAATCAAACCCAAGCTCATCGTGGCGCTGGGCAAAGTCGCCGCCACCTCTTTGCTGGGACGCGATGCCACGCTGGGTTCGCTGCGCGGCACGGTGCATGATTTCGGCGGCACGCCGCTGATCGTCACTTATCATCCCGCTTACCTGTTGCGCAGCCCCGCCGAGAAAGCCCGTGCCTGGCAGGATTTGTGTTTCGCGGTAAAACAGATGGGGCTCGCGTAGGGCGGGTCACACCCGCCATTTGTTGTGTGGTATCGGCGGGTGTGACCCGCCCTACGGCACTGGAGAGGCGCGCCAATAGGCGATCTACAGCGTGTCATCAGCGTAGATGCCCTATCCATGCGCCTTGCGAGCAAGGTGGGCGATTAAAACCCACAATTCTTTTCCTGATATTTTCCGGTTGCGCACCCATCGCAACCTGATAGCATCCGCCGTGACTTCTTACTGAAGGAACGATCCGCATGAACCTGAACTCAATCCGGTTATCGACGCGCATCACGCTGGGCATGCTGTTGCTGGTGGCGGCGGGTGCGCTGTTATGGATCGTTCCCGAGAACGAGCGGCTGCACGATGCTTACTTCAAGGCGCGCAGCGCCGATGTCGAAAACGTGCAGCATGCCGAGAAGGTGCGCATGGGGCAGAGCATCGAAGCGCTGCGCCAGAACACGCTGTTTCTTGCCAACGTTCCGCCGATCTCAGGCATCGCCCGCGCCGCTTCCAATCGCGGTATCGACCCGCGCGACAAAAATTCCTATGCCACTTGGGAAGCGCGCTTGCAGGATATTTTTGCCGCTTTCTTGCGCGCGCATCCCGATTATTTTCAGGTGCGCTACATCGGCGTGGCGGATGTCGGGCGCGAACTGGTGCGGGTTGAAAGGCGTGCCGGGCGCATCGAGGTGACACCGCGCGAGGTGCTGCAAACCAAAGGCGACCGCGACTATTTCAAGGCCGGGCTGACGTTGGCGCTGGGGCGTGTCTATCTTTCCGAATTCAATCTCAACCAGGAATTGGGCAAGATCGAACAGCCGCACCGCCCCACGCTGCGCGCCGTCACGCCGGTGTTCGATGCGAGCGGGCATCTGTTCGGCATGGTGGTCATCAATCAGGATTTAAGTTCCTTGCTGAATTCCGCCGCCGACGGTTTGCCCGAGGGAATGCAGGCGTTTATCGCTGACCAGCAGGGGCGTTACCTGTTGCACCCTGATGCCGCGCGCGCATTCTCTTTCGAGTCGGGCGGCAACGACAACATCAGCACCGACTTCCCCTCGCTCAAGCCGTTGCTCGGATCGCAAAAGCAGGACTATCTGCCTTTGTACGCGGAAAGCGGCAGCGGCGGCGTGCACTATCTGGCGGCGGAACGGGTGTTCTTCGATGCCGCCAATCCCGCGCGGTTTCTGCTGCTGGCGCATCACATTCCGGCAGAAGTGGTGACCAAGCAGGCGCTCGGCATCGTGTTGCCAAATTTTTTTGCCACGCTGCTGTTGGTGAGCGCGGTGGGCGGCTTGCTCATGCTGGGGTTGCGCCGCCTCTTCGCGCCGCTCAGGCGCATCACCGCTGCCGCGCAACAGATCGCGGCGGGCGAACATGATGTCCGTCTGCCGAAAACGGGCGGCGGCGAAATCACCGAACTGGCCGATGCGCTGAATATCATGCTGGACAAGCTGTCGGATAGCGAGGTGCTCGCGCGCGAAAACACGTTCCGCAAAGAGTTGATCGATTCGCTGCCGGGCATCTTTTACATGATAGACACGCAGGGGAATTTTCTGTTGTGGAACCGCAATCTGGAGCTGGTGTTGCAGCGCAGTGCCGATGAAATTCTGTTCAGCAACCCGCAGGATTTCTTCGAGGGCGAGGACAAGAGCAGGATAGAGAACGCGATACGCCAGGTTTTCATCGAGGGCGAAACGGAGCTGGAAGCCATGCTGCTGGCGAAAGACGGCACACGGATACCTTATCAGTTCACCGGGCGGCGCGTGGGTTACAACGGCGGCTCGATGCTGGTCGGACTGGGGACGGACATCCGCCAGCTGCGCGAAAGCATGCGGGCGACAGAAGCCCAGTTGCGGCGCAACCAGACGCTGATGCAGAACTCGATGGAAGGCATTCATATTATGGATGTTGACGGCAATGTGCTGGAAGTCAACGATGCCTTCTGCCGCATGCTGGGCTATACGCGCGACGAGGCGCTGCGCCTCAATGTGCGGGACTGGGACAATCAGTTCTCTGCCGAGGAGCTGGGCGCAAGATTCCGTGCGTTCATCGGCAATAGCGGTATGTTTGAAATTGTGTGCCGACGGCGGGACGGCAGCTTGCTGGAGGTCGAGATTTGTTCCGCCGGTGTCGAGATCGACGGTAAAGGATATTTGTTCGCTTCCAGCCGCGACATCACCGAACGCAAGCAAATTCAGAAAGTCATGCAGCGCCACGATCAAGTGGTGGAGGCGGCGATGGACGGGTTCTGGATGGCGGATGCGCAGGGTGTGCTGGAAGAAGTCAACGCGGCCTACGTCAGCATGTCCGGCTACACCAGGCAGGAACTGGTCGGCATGCACATCAGCCAGCTGGAAGCGAATGAGCAGGAGCAGGATGTGGGGGAGCATATTGAAAAAATCATGGCCCAGGGCTATGACCGTTTTGAAACGCGCCACCGCCGCAAAGACGGCAAGGTGATTGATGTCGAGGTATCGACCACCTACATGCCGCAGGAACAAAAGTTCTTCGTGTTCTGCCGCGACATCACCCTGTGCAAACGCAACGAGGACGATTTGCGCGTGGCCGCCGCCACATTTGAAACGCAGGATGCCACGCTGATTACCGACGCGAAATCCAACATCATCCGCGTCAACCGCGCGTTCACCGAAATCACCGGTTACAACGCCGACGAAGTGATGGGCAAGAACCCTCGCATCATGAGTTCCGGCCGTCATGACAAAGCGTTTTATGGCGCGATGTGGCAACAGATACATGAGCGCGGCTCATGGGCGGGCGAGATGTGGGACCGGCGCAAGAACGGCGAGATTTATCCGAAATGGCTGACCATCACCGCCGTGAAAAACGAGGACGGGGAGGCCACGCAATATGTGGCCATCTTCAACGACATCACCGCGCGCAAACAGGCGGAAGATGAAATCCGCAATCTGGCGTTTTACGATGCGCTGACGCGCTTGCCCAACCGCCGCCTGTTTCAGGAGCGCTTCCATGCGGCGCTGGTGGCTTCGGCACGTTACCGCGATTTCGGCGCGATTCTGTTTATCGATCTGGATCGCTTCAAGGTGCTGAACGACACGCTGGGGCACGACTACGGCGATCTGTTGTTGATCGAGGTGGCGGAGCGTATCCGGGGCTGCGTGCGCGAGATGGATACGGTGGCGCGTTTGGGCGGTGACGAATTCGTGGTGTTGCTGGAGAGTATCAGCAGCGACAAGGCGGATGCCGAGCGCAAGGCCGGGCTGGTGGCGGAAAAAATCCGCGAGGCCTTGTCGCGCTCTTTCCAGCTCAAGGAGAACGAACACTACAGCTCGCCCAGCATCGGCATCACCCTGTATCACGGCGACGATGAATCCATGGATGTGCTGTTGCAGCACGCCGATGCCGCGATGTATCAGGCCAAAAATGCCGGGCGCAACGCCGCGCGCTTTTACGATCCGGGCATGCAGCAGGAGCTGGTGCTGCGCTCGACGCTGGAAAACGATTTGCGCCGCGCCATCGAAAACAAAGAGCTGTATTTGTATTACCAGTTGCAGGTGGACAACGAGCGCCGCCCGGTCGGAGCCGAGGCGCTGATACGCTGGAACAACCCGCAGCGCGGTCTGGTTTCGCCCGCCAGCTTTATCCCGGTGGCCGAGGAAAGCTCGCTGATTCTGGAAATCGGCAACTGGGTGATGGAGTCGGGCTGCGCGCAACTGGCGGCATGGAGCAAGGATGAACGCATGCGCGATTTGACGCTGGCGATCAACGTCAGTGCGCACCAGTTCCGCAGGCATGATTTTGTCGAGCAGGTGGAAGCGACGTTGCATCGCCATCGGATCGACCCTTCGCACCTGAAGCTGGAATTGACCGAAGGGGTGGTGGTGGACGACATGGACGAAGTGGTGACCAAAATGCTGGCGTTGAAAGGGCTGGGCGTGCTGCTGTCGCTGGATGATTTCGGCACCGGCTATTCTTCGCTGTCCTACCTCAAGCGCTTGCCGCTGGATCAGGTCAAGATCGACCAGAGCTTTGTGCGCGGCATCACCATTGATCCCGGCGATGCGGTGATGGTGCAAACCATCATCGACATGGCGAAAAATTTCAATCTGGAGGTCATCGCCGAAGGGGTGGAAACCGAGGAGCAATTCGCCTTCCTCAAGCAGCACGACTGCATGGCCTATCAGGGCTATCTGTTCAGCAAGCCGCTGCCGCTGAAACAGATGGAGGCGATGATTTTGAAGGATTGAGGATTGAGGATTGAGGATGGGAGTATCGCGTGCCGCAGTATCCCCGCATTTATGCGCGGATACTTGAGCAGACTGGGAGTGTATGCGCGATATTTGACGGTTGAGCGCTCTCATGCGGTGCGGTTCGGATTTATAATCATCCCCAACCCCCCAAGAGGTAGGTCATGAAAAAGAAGAAGGATGCACTCAAGGTGCTGGTGGTGGATGACAGCAAGGTGGTCACGAAAGTGCTGACGAATTATTTGGCCAGCATGGGAATCACCCATCCGCTCCTCGCGCCGACAGGGAATCAGGCGATTGAGCTATTCAAGAGCGAGCGGCCGGATATCGTGTTGCTGGATGTGCAATTGCCGGACATAGACGGTTTCGACGTTTCAAAAGCAATCCGCAAGCTGGAAGGCAAAGGCGAGTGGTCGGCCATCATTTTTCTGACTTCGATGGCCAATGACGCGGATCTGGTGCGCGGCATCGAGGCGGGAGGCGACGATTATTTGACCAAGCCGATCGCGCAAGTGGTGTTGCACGCCAAAATCCGCGCCATGCAGCGTCTGGTCGAGATGCAACGCCAGCTGGTCAGCGCAAAGCACAAACTGGATTTGGCGAACACCAAACTGAAACGGATTTCAACCACCGATGCGCTGACCGGCATCGCCAACCGCCGCGCGTTCGACGAGTTTTCCGCGCTCGAATGGCGGCGCTGCATGCGCAAGGCCAAGCCGTTGTCGCTGGTCATGCTGGACATCGATTACTTCAAACTGTTCAACGACAAATACGGGCATCAGGCCGGCGACGATTGCCTGAAAATGGTGGCGGCTAAAATCGCCCACGCCACGCCGCGTGCCACCGATCTTTGCGTGCGCTTCGGCGGCGAAGAGTTTATGGTGGTGCTGAGCGAGACTGATCTGGACGGCGCGCTATGCATGGCGGAGCGCGTGCGACAGATGATCGCCGAACTGAAAATTCCCCACTATGCGACGGCGAGCAAACATGTGGCGGTCAGTTGCGGCGTGGTTTCAGTATTGCCGAATGAAAAGCTGTCGCTGGAAGCGATGGTCAAATCGGCGGACGTGGCGCTGTATATGGCGAAACGCGGCGGACGCGACCGGGTGGTGGCCGGGGAATACGGTCAGGTCTAGTTCGGATGCCCCCTATCCAACTTTCCCCCGCAAGCGGGAGAAAGGGCAAACGAATCGCTACGCGAGTTGTTTGTTACTGCGTGTGATCCGCCCAGTTGTTGGGTGTTTCAAATAGGCGCACACGTTCCAGCTTCAGATGATTGCCGAAGGTGTCGCGGTAAGCATCCAGCAATAAGTCAAACGCCACCTTCGCCAGATTTTCCGCTGTCGGGATGACATCCAGCACCACCGTCTTGTGACCCGGCAACGTGTCCAGAAAATCCAGCACCACCTTGTCGCCGCGATACACCAGAAACGCGTGATCCCACGCATCCACCACGCGCTCCTTGGCGATGCGCTTCACATCCGAAAAATCCATCACCATGCCCTGTTCAGACGCACCTTCGGTGGTGATGACTTCGCCCGATAAGGTGATCTCGATGGCATAGCGGTGGCCGTGCAAATGTTTGCACTGACTGTTGTGGTTGGGGATGCGATGTCCGGCATCGAATTCCAGGCGGCGGGTGATTTGCATGATGGGTGCTTGAATGAAAGTGGCGCGGATTATAGCTTGAAGCTTTTCACTGCATTCTTGAATGCATCCACTTCTTGCTTGCCAACCTTGCCTTCGTAGCGCAATGAAACATAACGCGCGGCGAGGTCGTGCAGGGTGGCGGCCAGTTCCGGTCGCGCAATGGCAACGCGCTGCGCATAATCTACCGCTCCTTCGTGCGCCGCGCGCGGCAACCCGGCTTTTTCCAGTTTGCGGCAGAGTTTTAACCACGCCACCTGCACCGCATCGCTTTGTTTGGGCAGCATGCGCCGCAGCAGCCATAGCGTGAAGATGCCCGTCAATAGGGCAACTCCGGCCAGCATGTCGAGCGCCATGTTCTGCCAGCTGACATCTTCCATGCCCAAGCGGGTGAGGAAAGCGAACTGGCGTTCTGTGTTGTAACCCAGCACCCACTGGTTCCACTGGTTGGTCAGCGCGTCGAAGTTGAAACGCAACTTGAGCAGGATCGGTGATTGGGTGCGCACGAGGAAAGGCAGCGCGGTGTTGTTCGGTAACGCGGCGCGCAGGCCGCTCTGGATGCGCGCCGGGGAAATGGCCGCTGTCGGGTCGATGCGCACCCAGCCGCGCTCCGGCAACCACACTTCCGCCCAGGCGTGCGCGTCGGACTGGCGCAGAATGTAGTAGCCGCCGAGGTCGTTGTATTCGCCGCCCTGATAGCCGGTGATCACGCGCGCAGGCACGCCCGCCGCGCGCATCAGGAATACGAAACTGCCCGCATAGTGTTCGCAGAATCCCTGTCTGGTTTTGAACAGGAAATCATCCACACTGTTCATGCCGAGCAACGGCGGCTCCAGCGTGTATTCGAAATTTTCGCGGTTGAAATAGGTAAGCGCCGTTTTCACCAGCGCTGCCGGGTCGGCGTTTTGCGCGCGCCATTCTGCGGCGAGTTCTATGGCGCGCGGGTTGTAGCCGCGCGGCAAGGTCAGCGCGCGTTGCAGTTGCAGCGGCGCTTCATCCAGATTGGCGCGGTAGGAAAGCAGCGAGGTGGCGTTGTAGCGAATGCGCGCGTTGACCGGCGTTTTGCTCAATACCTGAAAATCCGCTGTTTGAACTGCGGGGATAGACATCTTGCTCGGCATATCCAGTGCGAACAGCCACAGCTTGTTGTGAGGCTCCAGCGTCACCGTGTAGTCCACCGGATTGCCCGCATCGGTGAGCGTCGGCTGGCGCAGGGTGGTGTTGCGTCCGCGCGTCCACGTCGTGCCGTCGAAATCCCACAACACCGGGCCGCGCCAATACAGCTGGTCGCGGCGTGGCACAAGGTCGTTGAAGGTGACGCGGAACGCCACCGCGTCGGACAGCGACAGTCTGCTCATGCTGCCCGGCGACATGGTGTCGGACAAACCGCTGCTGGCGTAAGCATCCTGCGGCATGCCCCACAGCGGCCCCTGCACGCGCGGGAACAGCACGAACAAAATGAGCGACAGCGGAATGGCTTGCAGCAACAAAATTCCGGCGATGCGCAGGCGCGGTTTGAAGGCGAGCGCGCCCGTTTGCAAATGCACCCAGGTCGCCATGATGATCAGCAAAGTGAACAGCATGAACAGCGCGGTGGGGATGCTCTGCGAATAGAAGAAATTGGTGACGATGATAAAGCACGACAGATAGATCAGCACCGTCGCATCGCGCACCGCGCGCAGTTCCAGCAGCTTGAGCGCGGCCAGCAGAATCAGCAGCGTGACCCCGGCCTCGCGCCCGAACAAGGTGCGGAAAGTGATGATGATGGCGAGCACGCTGGCGAACGTAATCAGTAACAACAGCCAGCGCGCGGGCAGCGGATTGCCGCTGGCGGTGAGATAAGCGCGCCAAACCAGCATCGCCGCCCCCAGCGCACTCGCCCACAGCGGCAAATGCTCCGCGTGCGGCGCGCTCACCAGCAGGATGCAGGCGATCAGGCCGTAAGTAAGTTGAGCGCTGAGCTTCATGACTCACCCAATCCGAACAATGCCAACCGCCGCAAACACTCCGTCCGCTGCGCCGGATTGTGTTGCGGCGCGATCTCGCCGTCCGGCAGACGCAAGCCATACATCAATCCTTGCGCATCAGCATCCAGCACCCAGCGCGCCAGCAATTCCAGTTTGCGTTCCGGCGCGATGTTGGGCAGCTGCGACCAATCCAGCCACAGCTCGCGTCCCTGTTGCGCGGAGAATTGTTTCACTTGCAGTCCCTGTTCGCGCGCTAGCGCTTTCCATGCGATGCGCGGCATGGCATCGCCCGCCACGTAGTTGCGCAAGCCGGAGAAATCTTCATCGCCCGCTGCCAACACTTTGCCGATGCCGTCCTGCGCGGAGGATGCGGGCAACGCTTGCGGCGCGGCGGGTTTGGGATAGACCAGGCAGCGCACATCGAAATGGATGTAGGTCCATGCGTAAAACAGACCCAGCGGGAAATGCGTGTAAAGCGTCAGCCGCCCGCTATCCAGCCAGCCTCTTTGTGTGGCGGGAATGGCGATTTCTACCGGTGTGGAATGCTGCGCGGGCAGATCGAACACTGTGTGATGTTGCTCGTCATCGTGCAGATGAATTTGATAGCGCGCCAGCGTGCCGGGGTTGTTGAAGTGGAACACGAAGCGCGCCTGTTCTCCGGCGAACACCGGCTCGACATACCCCGCGCGAATCTCCAACTGCGCCAGATTGCGGAAGGCATACAACATGGTCATCCCCGCCATGGTGGCGAGCAGGAAAGTCAGCACATAACCCAGACTCAAGTTGTAATTGATGTCGCCCAGCAACATCAGCGCCAGCACCAGCGCAAAGCCGAAACCCTGCTTGGACGGCACGATGTAAACGCGGCGCTGGTTGAGCACCAGCGTGCCGCTTTCGACAGAGCGGCGGAATGCCCAGTTGCGAAAGAGTTTTTTGAATTTGTTCTGCACAAAGAATTTGCCGCGCTACGTTGATATGGTTGCGGGGCATTCTAGCATCGGGCTGCGGGTCGGCATCGCCGGAAACTTGTTATGCGTTATGGGTGTAAAATCCCGCGCGTTTGAAAACTGGGAAGAGGGATAGATGATGAAGCAACTGGCCGTATTGTTTTTGACAACTGTGCTGTCCGCGTCGGCTTGGGCGGGGTTTGACGAAGGTGTTGATGCGTATGACAACGGCGATTTTGCCACCGCTTTTAGCGAATGGAAGCCGTTGGCAGATGCCGGGGACGATGTCGCGCAGTACAGCATCGGCGGGTTGTATGAAGCCGGTTTGGGTGTAAAAAAGAATGAAGCAGAAGCAGCGGCGTGGTATCGCAAAGCTGCCGATCAGGGCAATGCGGATGCGCAAAACGATCTGGGCATGTTGTACGCCAAGGGGGCTGGCGTGCCCAAGGATTACGAGGAGGCGGTGGTTCTGTATCGCAAAGCGGTTGATCTGGGCAGCGCTGCTGCCATGACCAATCTGGGTTGGTGTTACGCCAAGGGATACGGGATCAAGAAGAATCTGGCGCAAGCGGAGCGGTTGTACAAACTGGCGGTCGATCAGGAAGATGAAACGGCGCAAAAGAAGCTGGATGCGCTGAATGCGATCAAACCGTGTCTGAAAAAAGCCAGCACGGAATTATTCGGCGAAGCATTGCTGTGCACCAACAAAGCCGAATTGCGCGCCGCCGCTCAGGAAGTGGGCGCTGTGGTGACGCGCGAAGATGATGAATTCTGGTATGACGAGTACGACAGCGTTGATCTGCTTGAAGGTTCAACCACGCTGACGATTGGTTATGTCGAGGATAAATTCGCGCGTGCAGAATACTCGTTTGATCCGATGTCAGAAGCCGGAAAAGCGTTTGCCGTGCGCGACATGGTTGCCGGCAAATACGGCAAGCCCGCCAAATCGACCGGCAACGCCAAGCTGGGGCCGGTGAGCTACACGTGGAAATTGAAGGACGGCATCAAAGTGACAGTGAGCCGAGGCAAGCCCGATACGGCGGTGCATCTGGAATTTGTGCATCCCGCCAATCTGGTGAAAATGAAGCGAGCCATCAAAGAACAGGAGAAACAGGCTGAAGCGGAGCGACGCGACAAGCAGAGCAAAGCGTTTTAGCTTGTCACTCGAACAAAAAAAGCCCGTCTTGGTGACGGGCTTTTTTTATGGAATCGCAACCGCCTCGATCAACTCGCGCGCCAGTTTGTCGCCATCGGAAATCTGCACATCCTGCACCGATTGCAAACGGTGGCTGGCGACTCCGGGTAGCACGGCCTGAATGTCTTCCGGCATGATGGCGGTGCGCCCGTCCAGCAGCGCCCAAGCGCGCGCGGCGGCGAGCAGCGACAGCCCGGCGCGCGGCGAAAGTCCGTGCACGTAACGCGCCGATTCGCGGCTGTGGCGCAGGATGGCTTGCACGTAATCGAGCAGGGCGGGCGAGACGAACACCTGCTTGACCTGTTGCTGCAAGGCCAGCAATTCGGCGGTTTCCATTTGCGGCGCGAGCTTGGCGATCAAGTCGCGCCGCTCCACGCCAGCCAGCAAGCCGCGCTCGGCTTGGGCATCGGGATAGCCTAGCTGGATGCGCATCAGGAAGCGGTCTAGCTGTGATTCCGGCAGCGGGAAAGTGCCGATCTGGTTGGTCGGGTTCTGCGTGGCGATGACGAAGAACGGCACGGGTAGCGGGCGCGTTTCGCCTTCGCTGGTGACCTGTTGTTCTTCCATGGCTTCCAGCAGCGCGCTCTGCGTCTTGGGCGTGGCGCGGTTCACTTCGTCGGCCAGAATCATCTGCGCGAAAATCGGTCCCGCGTGGAATTTGAATTCGCCCGTGTCGCGCTGGTAAATGGACACGCCGAGGATGTCGGCGGGCAGCATGTCGCTGGTGAATTGGATGCGCTGGAATTGCAAACCCAGCGTCTTCGCCAGCGCATGCGCCAGCATAGTCTTGCCCACGCCGGGCAAATCTTCGATCAGCAAATGTCCGCGCGCCAGCAGGCATGCGAGCGCCAGCCTGATCTGGCGCGGCTTGCCGAGGATGACTTGCTCGGTTTGGGTGATGACGGCGTGGAGTGGGTTGGGCATTGTTATTTTTCCTCAAAACATCAAAACAAAAAAGCTAGCCACAGAGACCACAGAGCACACAGAGAAAGGGGCGGTATGGCTGGGTCAGGCGGGTTGAATTGGTTTTCTCTGTGATCTCTGTGTTCTCTGTGGCAAATTGGTTTTTCTTGTATGGTTAAACCAGCACCGCCGCAATCACCTTGCGCTCTTCCGCCGCCAGGATGTTGTAGGTGCGGCAGGCTGCGGGGGTGTTCATGAACTCGATGCCGATTCCCGCGCGGATCAATTCGCGGTACAGCTCGGGGCGGGCGAACTGCTGTTTTGCGCCGGTGCCGAACAGCAGCACGTCCGGCTTCAATTCCAGAAAATAATTGAAGTGCGCCGCATCGAGGCTGGCGAAATCCGTGGCTGTCCAGTCGGTGCGCACCGCTCCGGCCATGACCACGACCGCGTGCTCGAAGCGTTTGTCGTTGATGGCGACATAACCCTCACCGTGTCCGGTGAATAAATTGCGGTTGCCGCCGGTAAGTAGATGCAATGCCAAAACGTGGTCTCCATTTGCGGCAGTTGGCGGCGGCGCGGTAGAATCGCGGCCTTTGCAACGCCTTGCCTGAATGCGGTGGATTCTACCATCGGCTTCGGTCGGGCAGATTAGGAAGCCCTCAAGTGAAACACGAAAAAGACCATCTCAAGCCTGTGCTGAAATCCACCAAGCTGGCCAATGTCTGCTACGACATTCGCGGACCGGTGATGGCGCGAGCGAAGCAGATGGAGGAAGAGGGGCAGCGCATCATCAAATTGAACATCGGCAACCTCGCGCCATTCGGCTTCGACGCGCCGGAAGAAGTGCAGCAGGACGTGATCCTGAATCTGCCGAACTCCTCCGGCTACTCCGATTCCAAAGGCCTGTTCGCCGCGCGCAAGGCGATCATGCATTACACCCAGTTGAAGAAAATCGCCGGTGTCACCATCGACGATATTTTTATCGGCAACGGCGCGTCCGAGCTGATCGTCATGTCCATGCAGGGTCTGCTCAATCCCGGCGACGAAGTGCTGGTGCCCGCGCCAGACTATCCGCTGTGGACGGCGGCGGTCACGCTGGCGGGCGGTACGCCGCGCCATTACATTTGCGACGAAGCCAACGAGTGGAATCCAGACCTCAAGGACATGCGCAGCAAGATCACGCCAGAAACCCGCGCCATCGTGGTTATCAATCCGAACAACCCGACCGGAGCAGTGTATTCGGATGAAATCCTGATGGAGATCATCGAACTCGCGCGCGAGCACAATCTCATCATCTTCGCCGACGAAATCTACGACAAAGTGCTGTACGACGGCGCGACGCACACGTCGATGGCTTCGCTGGCGGACGACGTGCTGTTCGTCACCATGAACGGCTTGTCGAAAAATTATCGCGCCTGCGGTTACCGCTCCGGCTGGATGGTGGTGTCCGGCGCGAAGAAAAACGCGCAGGATTATCTGGACGGGCTGAACATCCTCGCCTCGATGCGCCTGTGCTCCAACGTGCCGGGACAATATGCGATCCAGACCGCGCTCGGCGGCTACCAGAGCATCAACGATCTGGTCGCGCCCGGCGGACGGCTGTACCGCCAGCGCGAGCTCGCTTACAACTTGCTTACGGCCATTCCCGGCGTGACCTGCGTCAAGCCGAAAGCCGCGCTGTACATGTTCCCCAAGCTCGACCACAAAATGTATCCGATCAAGAACGACCAGCAATTCATCCTCGAATTGCTGGAAGCGGAAAAGGTGTTGATCGTGCAGGGCAGCGGCTTCAACTGGAAACACCCGGATCATTTCCGCATCGTGTTCCTGCCCAATTCGGATGATCTTACCGAAGCCATCCATCGCATCGCGCGCTTCCTGGAACATTATCGCAAGCAGCACGGGACATGAAGATCGTCGAAGTATTTGTGCAAGACGGGCAGATCGTCGGCGCGGAATGGATGGCGCGTGCTGCAGGTGTGCATCGCCAATTGCGCCCGCACTTGCCTGCCGACTACGCGGCGAAGATGGCGCGGGTGTTGCAGGATGCGCGCATGGCGCTGGCGGTTAAGGACGACACTGTGCTTGGTTTGGCTGTTTACCGTTGCCACGAGAACACGTTCGATGGTTTGAAGTTCTACATTGACGATCTCGTGACCGATGAGGTGCGTCGCTCCGAAGGTGTAGGCCACGCCTTGATCGCGCATCTGGAACAAGCTGCAAAAAATTTGGGTGCAAACGGCTTGGTGCTGGATTCGGGCACGCAACGCACGCAGGCGCACAAGTTTTATTTCCGCGAAGGTTTTGTTATTCCCGCTTTTAACTTTAAGAAATCATTCTCATGAAACCAATCAACGTAGGACTCCTCGGTGCCGGCACTGTCGGCGGCGGCACATTCGCAGTATTGCAACGCAACGCGGAAGAAATCACGCGCCGCGCCGGTCGCCCGATTCGCATCACGGTGGTGGCGGACAAAAATGTAGAGCTGGCAAAGAAAGTCACCGGCGGCGCATGCCGCGTGACGGACGACGCGTTCGCCGTGGTGAGCGATCCCGAAGTGGACATCGTGGTCGAACTGATCGGCGGCTACGGCGTGGCGAAAGAGCTGGTGCTGAAAGCCATTGCCAACGGCAAACACGTGGTCACCGCCAACAAGGCATTGCTCGCCACCCACGGCAACGAAATCTTCAAGGCCGCGCAGGACAAAGGCGTGATGGTCGCGTTCGAGGCGGCGGTGGCGGGCGGCATCCCCATCATCAAAGCGCTGCGCGAAGGTCTCAGCGCGAACCGCATTGAATGGATCGCGGGCATCATCAACGGCACCACCAATTTTATTTTGTCCGAGATGCGCGACAAGGGATTGAGCTTCGACAGCGTGCTGAAAGAAGCGCAGCGTCTGGGTTACGCCGAAGCCGACCCGACCTTCGACATCGAAGGCGTGGATGCCGCGCACAAGATCACCATCCTGTCCGCGCTGGCGTTCGGCATCCCGATGCAGTTCGACAAAGCCTACATCGAAGGCATCTCCAAACTGGATGCGACCGACATCAAATACGCCGAACAGCTCGGCTACCGCATCAAGCTGCTGGGCATCACCAAGCGCACGGCGGAAGGTGTCGAACTGCGCGTACACCCGACTTTGATTCCAACGAAACGTTTGATCGCCAACGTCGAAGGCGCGATGAACGCCGTCGTGGTGCAAGGCGATGCGGTGGGCGCGACGCTGTATTACGGCAAGGGCGCAGGCGCAGAACCGACCGCCAGCGCCGTGATCGCCGATCTGGTGGATGTGGCGCGTATGGCGACATCCGATCCGCAGAACCGCGTACCGCATCTCGCCTTCCAGCCGAATGCGATGGCCGATTTGAAGATATTGCCGATGGACGAAGTGGTCACCAGCTACTACCTGCGCCTGCGCGTGCAGGATAAACCCGGCGTACTGGCCGACATCACGCGCATTTTGGCGGATGAACAAATCTCCATCGACGCGGTGATCCAGAAAGAGCCCGGTGAAGGCGAAGACCAAACCGACCTCATCATGCTCACCCACCAGACACGCGAGAAACGCATCAATGCGGCGATTGTGAAGATCGAAGCGTTGGGCGTGGTGGCGGGGAAGGTGACGAAGTTGCGGTTGGAGGAGTTGGGGAAGTAATACTTTTTGAAATCTGTACCATTGGTTTCATGTGCCGGATATTATTGTGCGTCAAGGTGTAAACAAGAAATGAGGGTGATATGAGCAAATTGGAAACACTCAAGTTGGAAAACTTCACTGCTTTCGGAAAGTTGTCGCTTGATTTTTCTACCGGCATCAATGTGCTGATCGGCACCAACGGCACGGGTAAGACACATTTGCTCAAACTTCTGTATTCAAGTTGCTCGATTACCGAGGAGCCGGGAGCGACGCTTAGCACAAAACTCATCCAAAATTTCCGACCATTTGAAGGCCGCATTGGACGATTGATTCGGCGTACCGGAAAAAGTAGCACAGCCAAGATAGCCATCACCCGTGAGGGTGGCCTTAAATTATCCGCATCGTTTACCAATCACACCAAGGAGCAGTTGAAGGTCAATATCAATAATCGTTCAACTTGGCTTGCAAGCAAAGTGATAACAGTATTTATTCCCGTGAAAGAAATGCTTGCGCACGCACCAGGGTTCAGGTCTTTGTACGCCAAGCGTGAAGTGTCGTTTGAGGGTGTTTACGCGGATATCGTTGATCGCGCGTATTTACCAAAACTCAGTGGGCCAATCGATAAGGATAGAACCCGGTTATTGACTGCCTTGCAAAAAGCTATTGAAGGAAAAGTGGTTGCCAAGGGAGAGCATTTCTTTTTGAAAAACAAGCAAGGCGATTTGGAATTCACACTGCTCGCAGAAGGTATGCGCAAGCTCGCCTTAATTTGGTTGTTGATTCAGAACGGCACTTTGCTTTCCGGCACAATTCTGTTTTGGGATGAACCTGAAGCCAACCTAAATCCGTCTCTGATGGGTGAGGTGGTGGAAGTAATTTTGGAGCTACAGCGACTTGGTGTGCAGGTGTTCCTTTCCACACACAATTATGTGTTGCTTAAGGAATTTGATCTGCGCAAAGAGAAGGGTGATTCGATTCGTTATGTTTCATTGTTCAGGGATGAATCGGGCGCAGTTTTGGCAAATTCAAGTGATGAATATGGCGGAATTGATCCAAACGCAATTGCCGGAACATTTAGCGATCTGTATGACCGGGAACTTAAGCGTAGTCTTGGGGTGTAAGGTATGACCGTGCTTATTGAAGGCGACCTGAAAGTTACGCTGCCCGCTGGCACTAAGGCGCGGAAATTTGACGATGGAACTCACGGCTTGAGTCATTGCATGAAGGCTGTAGATTTTATTGTGGAACTGGATGATCGATTGCTGTTCGTTGAGTTTAAAGATCCAGATGATCCGGCGGTAATAAATGTGCAGAACCCAGCTGAATTTGTTAAACGTTTCCTAAGCGGCAATCTGGATTCTGATTTGCAGTATAAATATCGGGATTCGTATTTGTATGAGTTGGCATCCGGTCGTGCAAAAAAACCAATATATTATTTTGTGTTGATCGGTTCAGTTGCGCTGACCGCAGCAGAACTATTGGCGCGCACCGAAACGTTAACGCGACAAATTCCAGTACATGGCGCAAAAGGAAAACCTTGGATAAGGCCATTTGTCGCCGGGTGTGCGGTTATGAATTTGCTGGCTTGGAATAAGGCATTACCCATGTATCCCGCAAGTCGATTAAGTCAATAAATTACCTCCTGTATTCGGCTTTTAATCAAGCAAACCCCCAATAAACTTTATGAGCAACGAAATGAACTACATCTCCACCCGTGGCAACGCCCCCGCTAAAACCTTTACCGAAATCCTGCTGGGCGGTCTCGCGCCGGACGGCGGGTTGTATCTGCCGGAGCAATATCCGCAGGTGACGCGCGCCGAGCTGGATGCTTGGCGTTCGCTGTCTTACGCCGATCTCGCATTTGCGGTGTTGTCCAAGTTCGCTACCGACATTCCGGCGGCTGACCTGAAGGCGATCATAGACAAAACTTACACCGCCGAGGTGTATTGCAATGGTCGCGCGGACAGCGATGCGACGCAGATCACGCCGTTGCGCACGTTGAGCGAGGGCGTGCATATCCTCGAACTTTCCAACGGGCCGACGCTGGCGTTCAAGGACATGGCGATGCAGTTGATCGGCAATCTGTTCGAGTACGCGCTGGCGAAGCAGCATGACGAGTTGAACATCTTGGGGGCGACTTCCGGCGATACCGGTTCTGCCGCTGAATACGCGATGCGCGGCAAGCGCGGCATCCGCGTGTTCATGCTGTCGCCGAACGGCAAGATGTCGGCGTTCCAGCGCGCGCAGATGTATTCGCTGCAAGACCCGAACATCTTCAACCTCGCGGTCAACGGCATGTTCGACGACGCGCAGGATATGGTGAAGGCGGTGTCCAACGATCACGCGTTCAAGGCAAAATATAAGATCGGCACGGTAAATTCGATCAACTGGGCGCGCGTGTCGGCGCAGGTGGTGTATTACTTCAAGGGCTATTTCGCCGCGACCAAATCCAACGACGAGCAAGTCGCGTTCGCCGTGCCTTCCGGCAATTTCGGCAACATCTGCGCCGGACACATCGCGCGCATGATGGGGCTGCCAATTGGACAGTTGATTCTGGCGACCAACGAGAACGACGTGCTGGACGAATTCTTCCGCACCGGCGTGTATCGTCCGCGCGGCACCGATCACACTTATGAGACCAGCAGCCCGTCGATGGATATCTCCAAGGCCAGCAATTTCGAGCGTTTCGTATTCGATCTGGTCGGGCGCGACGGCGCGAAAGTGCGCGAGTTTTGGGGCAAGGTCGATAAGGGCGGTGCGTTCGACATCAAGGACACGGAGTATTGGCACGCGCTGCCGAAGTTCGATTTCGCTTCCGGCAAAAGCACGCACCAGAACCGCCTCAACACTATCCGCGAAGTGTGGCAGGAATACGGTGTGATGATAGACACGCACACCGCCGACGGTCTGAAAGTCGGCCTCGAACAACGCCGTCCCAGCCTGCCGCTGATCTGTCTAGAAACCGCGCTGCCCGCCAAGTTCGCCGAGACGATTCAGGAAGCATTGGGTTGCCAACCGCAACGTCCCGCCGCGATGGAAGGTATTGAAAACTTGCCGCAACGCTGCGAAGTGATGGAGGCGGATGTGGTGAAACTCAAGGCGTTCATCGAAGCGAACGTGCCGAATTGATCCTAATGCGGGGGTTGTAGGTGCGAATTTATTCGCACATAACTCACTAATTCGTGCGAATAAATTCGCACCTACACAAGCCCCGCAACGCTGAATGACGGTAATGAACAACCTTCTCCTACTCATCCTCTGTTTCATCGCCGGCATGTTGTTGCGCCGGTTCAAGCGTATGCCGGACAACGCGCCGGCCACGCTTAACAGTTTCATCATCCATGTTTCGTTGCCCGCGCTGACGCTGCTTTACATCCACGAATTACATCTCTCCGGCGACGTGTTGCTGGTTGCGTCTATGGCGTGGCTGGTGTTCGGTTTGTCGGCGGGATTTTTCTGGTTGCTGGGCAAGTGGCTGCATCTGCCGCGCGGCACGGTGGGCGCGTTGATTCTGGTCGGCGGGTTAGGCAACACCTCGTTCTTCGGGCTGCCGATGGTGGAGGCGTTTTACGGCAAAGCGGGGCTGGGCACGGCCATCATCGCCGACCAGCTCGGCTCGTTTTTCGCGCTGTCGGTGTTGGGCATCACGGTGGCGGGCATTTATTCGTCGGGCAGGCCGACGGTGGCGGAAATCGGCAAACGCATCGCGCTGTTTCCGCCGTTCATTTCGCTGCTTATCGCGCTGATTTTAATTCCGGTCGAATACGCCGACTGGTTTGTTGTGTTGCTGAAACGGCTGGGCGACACGCTCGCGCCGCTGGCGCTGTTGTCGGTGGGTTTGCAATTGCGGCTGGGGCATATCGCCGAGCACAAGCGCAATTTAGCTTTGGGCTTGGGTTTCAAACTTTTCCTCGCACCGCTGGCGATTTATTTGCTCTACGTGCAACTCTTGGGTGCGCACGGGCAGACCATACAAGTCACGCTGTTTGAAGCCGCGATGCCGCCCATGATTACCGCCGCCATCGTGGCCAGCGAACACGACCTCGATCCGCCGCTGGCGAATTTGATGGTTGCCGTGGGCTTGATTCTTTCATTTGTCACGCTGAGTGCGTGGTGGTATTTGTGGAGGGGAATATGAGCATCTGGAACGAACGTTACGCGGGTCAGGACTACCACTTCGGCACCGAGCCGAATGCGTTTCTGCTGTCGCAACAAACGCGCCTCACGCCGGGGATGAGTTGTCTGGCCGTGGCCGACGGCGAGGGGCGCAACGGCGTGTGGCTGGCGCAGCACGGGCTGGATGTGTTGTCGGTGGATTCGTCGCCGGTGGCGCTGAAAAAGGCGCAACGCCTGGCCGAGCATAAAGGCATGGCGATGCAATTCGAGCTGGCCGACCTGACGCAATGGGAGTGGGGAAGCGAGCGCTTCGATGTGGTCGCGGCCATCTTCATCCAGTTCGCCCCGCCCGGCATGCGCGAGCAAATGTTCGTCAATATCAAACGCTGCCTCAAACCCGGCGGCTTGTTATTGCTGCAAGGCTACACGCCGCGCCAACTGGAATTTAAAACAGGCGGCCCGTCGCAAGCCGAGAACCTTTACACCGAAGCGATGCTGCGCGAGCTATTCGCCGACATGGAAATTTTGCATCTGTCCGAACACGACGATGTGATCCGCGAAGGCGCGGGACACAGCGGCATGTCGGCGTTGATTGATTTGGTGGCGAGAAAGAATTAGCAAAAACATCGGTCCACGAAAGTCACGAAAGGCACGAAAAAATCTTTCGTGTTTTTCGTGACTTTCGTGGACAAATTGTTTTGTTCGGATTTATCCAACTCATCGCCAAGCCAATAGATACGGCCATCTCCATGCAGCGCTCTCTGTAGATCGCCTATTGACGGGCATGTGCGTGGTTGTTGCCGACTTGTCGGCTTTACAACCACGGCCTACTCCTTGCGGGTACTTCATGCAATTGGACTTATAAAATCCGCAGCAATCCGCTCAGTTGTGCCACCGCTTCCTCGCGCGAAAGGATGGAGGTATCCAGCACCAGATCGGCGGTGGTCGGCGCTTCGTAGGGCGACGAGATGCCGGTGAATTCGGCCACTTCGCCGCTGCGGGCGCGCCGGTAAAGTTGCTTCGGGTCGCGCTGCTCGCACACGTCCATCGGCGTGCTCACATACACTTCCCGAAAATGTTCCGCGCCAATGATTGAACGCGCCATCGCCCTGTCCGCAATGAACGGCGAGATGAACGCGGTGACCACGATCAGCCCGGCATCGTTCATCAGTCGGGCGACTTCGGCGATACGGCGGATGTTCTCGCTGCGCTCCTCGGCGCTGAATCCCAGATCGCGGTTCAAGCCGTGGCGCACGTTGTCGCCATCCAGCACATAGCTCGCGCGCCCCTCGCCCAGCAGTGCGCGCTCCAGCGCAAAAGCCAGCGTGGATTTGCCCGCACCGCTCAAACCGGTCAGCCATAACGTCGCTGGTTTTTGCCCGAGCAAAGCGGCGCGATGTGCGGATGAGACGAGGCCTTCGTGGCGGAAAACGGAGGGTTGTGTCATGGATCAATTCTCCTTGTGTCGTGGTGTTGTGCGAATAAATTCGCACCTACCGGATATTCACCAGCGAAATAAATTCCTCAAATTTGCCGCCCGCTGTTTTGGGAAATTCATGTTTGAAATAACTGAAACGCAACGGAAACGGATGACCCAGTGCGGCGTGAACGAGAGCGGTCAGTTGCATCTCCTGCGTTGCGGATAACGCTTGCTCAACGCGCAGCCTGATTTCAATATCGTGCAGCGAATGCTGGATGGCCTGGTATTGCTTGATGTCGGCCACTTCGTGGTAGCGGTATGCGCCTACCAGCGGCCAGTGTTTTCTGCCGTCAGGGAACACCACCATGTTGCGCCGCCGTCCCATGATGCGTGCCAGCGTAGGCAGGCCGCGCCCGCACGGGCAGGGTGTGCCGACTTCGGCGTAGTCGCGGATTTCGTAACGGATGAGCGGCGTGGCGAAGTTGTGCAGGTCGGTGATGACTATCCTGCCGACTTCGCCCGGCTGGCAGGGGTGCCCTTCATCGTCCAAGACTTCCACGATCAGGCTTTCGCTCTGGATGTGATACTGGCCGCTGACCGGACATTGCAGCGCGATGAGCCCGACTTCCTGCGAGCTGTACATGTCCACAATTTCGATATTGCCCAATTGCCGGCAGCGTTCGCGCAGGCCGGGATGCAAGGTCTCGCCTATGGTGCGCACTTGGCGTAGTGAATCCGGTAGTGCATCGCCATGTTCGAAGCGATCTAGCAGTGCGCTGAGATTGGAAGGGTAGGTCAGCAGATATTTCGGATTGATACGCGCAAGCCATGCGGTTTGCTGCGCGACATCCACAGACAGCGGCTGGGCATACGACGGCCCGGTGTTGAACAGCAGTGTGGACGGATGTCCCCAGCCGGTATGCGCTGCCAGTTGCGGGTCGTCCAGCGCGGAAATTTGCGCGCGGATGACGGCGAGCGTGGCGGAAAAATCGCGCTCATGCCACAGGTGTTCGCGCATCGCCAGCGCCAGCCACATCAACTGTGTGACTTCGGTGCGCAACACTGTCACTACTTGCCCCGTGGAACCTGAGGTTTGAATTTGATGAACTGCGCCATGCTTGCGCGGCAGCGCGCGGCAATTGATTTGTTCTGTTTGTTGCATCAACTCGGCGCGGGTCAGCAACGGAATGGAAGCGAAGGTTTCGCCTGTCCACGCATGATCTGGATTCAATCCGGCTTGCGCGAAACGGTGGCGGAAAAACGGCGACTGCTGGCTGGCATGTTTTGCGAGCAAACCGAACTGCTCGAATTGCTTCTGTTGCAGTTGCCCCGCTGTCCACCGTTGGCTGTCTTCGAATTGCGTCAACAGCGCAAGCAGATTGGCGGCGACCGGATCGGGAACGGCTGGCCAGCCAATTCCTTCGATACTGCTTTTCAGGTTCTGGAGTCGATTCACTTGCGCGATTCCAGAACGAGTATCGGACAGCGTTCGGCCAGCTCGTACCGGCCTTGCAGCAATCCGGTTTCCTTGAGGGAGGGCGGAATGGTCTGGCGTACTTGCAACAATGTTGGATAACTGTAGCGGGTGGCGGAGTTGCGGTAGAAATCTATTGTCTCGATTGCGTCGGCGCTCCATCCGGTTGCCGCCGCAAGCAGCTTGCGGTCAGGCAGCAAACGGTCAAAGGTCGCGACTGTCTCGGCGACGTTGAAGTTGTGGTGTGCGGCTTGTGCGGCAATCGCCATCGACAAGCGCCATTTAAAAGCGTGGAAGCTTTTCATCTTTCCGCAAAGCGCTTCACGGCATACCAGTTCGGTGCTTTCATGCGGCTGCGGGTTGACAAATACCCTGAGCAAAATTTTTCCGCCGGGTGCGATGATTTTGCCGAGCTGCTCGAAAAATTGCCGGTGCTGTACGGGATGCGACAGCAACACCAGACAGCCATCGCCGATGATCGTGTCGAACGATGCCGGGGCAAAAGGCATGGCGAGCCAATCGCCCAGTAGGGCTGGCTGTCTGCTTTTCCACAGCGCGCCAATCATGGCGGCGCTGTTGTCGATGGCGGTGAGCGATTCGGAAAGTTCGGCCAATTCGGGCGTGACACCCAGCAGCAAACAACGACCCGCATCGTCTCCCATCGTCTGCCGGAAATTGTCCACATCATCGGCACAGGGGCGTAGCGGCGAGCCCAGCCTGTCCCACTGTTTTGCAAAGTCCTGCCAGTGTTTGTTCGAGGGTGTAGTGGGCATGTTTGCGATGAAATCAAAAAAGGTCTTTTGCTTCGAGTGCGCGGAACAGTTGCTCCACATTGCGCTCAGAAAACGGCACGCCATGCCGTTCGATCAATTCCACGCGCACGCCTGTTTCAGTGTCTCTGTGCAAAAAGGTTTGGCGTATGCCGTGGTCGCTGATGAGCGGCGTATCGGCAGTTGCGCCCGCCCGCGCGATCCTGTCTAGCGCCGCATCCAGATCGCTCACAGCGAAAGCGATGTGATGAATTCCCGCGCCGAATGCCGCGATGAATTTTGAAACTTGCGATACGGGTGATGTGCCTTGAACCAGCACCATGGTAGCACTGCCGGACTTCATTACGGCATACACCATGCCGGAGTAGTCGCCCCTGACTTCACTGCGTTTCAGCAGAGAAAAACCCAGCGCCGAAGAATACAGGGCAATGGACGCGTCGATGTCTTCGACGGCGAGGGCGATATGGTCTATGCCTTGGATCAGATCAGCCAGTTGTGCCGGGAGTGGATGCGCCATGATTTTGTTCTAGCGGTTGGTAGCCAAGTCGCCCAATTCATCCAGCAATGGCTTCAGGAATTTTTCATATTTGCGCCAGCGCTCCACCGAGGTGTTGTAGATCGGTTGCCGCACTTGCGTCACGCTGGCGGTGCGTATCTGGCGTTTGGTTTTGTGGAATTCCAGACAGGCCGCATTCCATTCCAAGCCGCAATAGTCGAGCAGGCGGCGCGCCTGTTTTTCCTGGTCGGCGACGATGTCTTCGTATCGCACATCGAGGAAAGCACCGGCGGGCAATACCTTGCGCCATTGCGCCATCAGCCGCGCGTAGTCGGCGTAGTAACGCCCCAGTTCGGCCAAGTCGTAAGTGTGTTCCTGTTTGCGGTTGAACAGACGAGTGAAGCACGACAGGCAAGTGTCCACCGGGTTGCGGTTGACGTGGATGATCTTCGCGTTGGGCAGCATCAGATGGATCAGCGGCACGACGAAAAAATTCGCGGGCATTTTATCGGTGATGTGTTTTGCATTCGGTGCACGCTGTTTTAATCCGGCGATGTATTCAGCGCCCCATGCTGTCAGCGTCGCATGGTCGAGATAGCGCAAATTATCGGGGAAGGAATTCGTTGCTGGATCGGTTTTGCGGTGCGCGATGCGCAGCAGGTCGGGCAGTTCGCCCGCGCCATACATCTCGGGATGGCTGGCGATGATCTGCTCGGTCAAGGTGGTGCCGGAGCGCGGCATGCCGAGCACGAAAATCGGTACGCCGGAAGAATCTCCGCTGCCGTGCAAACGAGTTATGGTTTCCTTGCTGAAAATGTTTTTCAAATCTGTAAATTGTTGCGCAGTCGCTTCTGCGTTGTAGTCAAACTTGGCGCGTTTCAGTTTGCAGCCGTTGAGAAAATGCGGAAAGGCGCGCTCGTAATCTTTGGTATCGTCGTAACATTTGCCCAGTGCGAAATTCAGCGACAGCTTGCGGTTGTCGGAAAGCGTGTTGAACTGCTTTTCCTGTTGCAGCAATGCAGAAAAACTCTTGTCATCCGGTTCAACCTTTTTGACCTGCACCAGATGGATGTGCGCGGAAAGATTGTCCGTTTTGCATTCCAGCGCGTGCTTGAATAATGCTTCAGCGCGCTCCATCTGGCCGTTCTCCATGCACAGATGGCCGAGCCCCAATAAGGCATCGCCGCTTTTGGGATTGATCTTCAAAGCACGGTTGTATTCTGTTTCTGCATCTTCAGGTCGGGCGATTTCCGAATAGATGCTTGCCAGCAGCGCGTGAGCCTTGGCGTTGTCGCTATCCATCTGTAGGGCGTGCAGCGCCGCCGCTTCTGCATCCTCAAGTTTTTCCAATGCCTGAAAACTTTTCGACAATCCCATCTGCGCTTCCACATACACGGGTCGCAACTGCAATGCGCGTTGATAGAGTGCAAGCGCCGTTTCGTTTTTTTCTCGCGCCAGAGACACGCCGCCTAGATTGCAAATCGCCTCGGGATAATTGGGGTCAAGCCGCAATGCTTGATTGAGTATCGTCTCGGCTTCGTCGCTGCGATCTTCTTCCAGCAGCAGCGCGCCGAGATTGCTCAAGGGTTCGAGATAGCGCGGATTAGCGGCAATGGCTTTGCGATAGAAATCCATCGCTGCAATCTTGTCGTCTTGCTCGCGGTGTATGTTGCCCAGATTATTCAGCGCGGGCGCGAAATTTGGCGCGAATTGCAGTGCGCGTTGTTGGCAGACAGCGGCGGCATCAAACTGTTTTAAGTCGTAATGCGTGATGCCGAGGTTGCTGTGCGCCATTGCCATGTCGGGGGCGAGCGCCACTGCGCGCTGGCCGTGCGCCAGAGCTTCATCCAGACGATGCAAACGGCGCAACACTTCGCACAAGTTGGCATGGAATAACGCCACGTTTGGAAGCAACAGAATCGCGCGCTGCATCAACTCCGCTGCCGGAAGCAGGTTGCCAGCTTGGTAGGCCACCACCCCCAGCAGGTGCAGTGCCGGGGCATGCCCCGGTTGTTGCTGCAAAATCTGGCGCAGCCAATGCTCTGCTTCGGCGAGTTTGCCTTGTTCCTGCAATTGCCCGGCCAAAGCCAGTGCCTGATTAAGGCTGAGCTGATGCGGCTGCGGCGAAGTAAAGGCGAAACTGGAGTTGGCCGAGGAGGGCTGCATGGTTTGAGATCGTTCATTTATTGCACTCAATCGTGCCACGGGCGGGGGAAATCTGCCAGCGACAAATAGAAGCTGAGTTGAACGGTAGGGCAAAGATATAGTACTGGGTATAGTCATAACGGCCTATACCATTTCAGGTCATCTCAGGTGATAATCATGCGCAATGCATAACCCTTAAGTGTTTAATGAATTGTGAGGTTTCATCATGCGCAAAAACTTCAGTAAGCACGCATTCAAACTTAAGCCCGCCTGCGCCGCCGTCCTGCTCGCCTTCGGCGTACAGACCGCGCAAGCCAATCCGACAGGCAGCGCAGTCGTCAACGGTCAAGCCAGCTTCGCCAGCAGCGGCAACACCCT
>FZPU01000111.1_pt1 | contig 66485 bp, 55 predicted proteins | sample 1534781 | NCBI WGS metagenome assembly FZPU01 (sample SAMEA104161949, study PRJEB21768) | metagenome | isolation source: underground water
TTTTTTTTTAATGATACGGCGACCACCGAGATCTACACTCTTTCCCTACACGACGCTCTTCCGATCTGTGCGATGGGAACTTCAAATCTGTTCAACATGTTGTCTCTCACAATAAAAGAGGGCTGGTTCGGAAGTGGCGCGTTTGCCGTTGCCGCATTCTCTCCCACGCATCATGGTTTAGCAATCCACCCATTCCCCGTACAATACCCGCCGCCATGAAAACCATCACCTTCCCCGATAGCCCCTACATCCTGCACTTGCCCTTCGACCCGGCGGGCGATCAGCCCACGGCTATCGCGCAGTTGGTTGAGGGGATTGAAGATGGTCTCGCCTATCAAACCTTGCTGGGCGTGACCGGTTCGGGCAAGACTTTTACCATGGCGAATGTGATTGCGCGCACGGGGCGGCCGGCGATGGTGATGGCTCCGAACAAGACGTTGGCGGCGCAGTTGTATTCGGAGTTGCGCGATTTTTTTCCCGAGAACGCGGTGGAGTATTTCGTTTCGTATTACGACTATTACCAGCCCGAGGCGTATGTGCCGTCTCGCGATGTGTATATCGAGAAGGATTCCAGCATCAACGAGCAGATCGAGCAGATGCGCTTGTCGGCCACCAAATCGATGCTGGAGCGGCAGGACTGCATCATCGTGGCCACGGTGTCGGCGATTTACGGCATCGGCGATCCGGTGGATTATCACGGCATGATTTTGCATTTGCGCCAGCACGAAAAAGTGACGCAACGCGACATGATCCAGCGCCTGGTGGCGATGCAATACGAGCGCAACGAGCTGGATTTTCAGCGCGGCACGTTCCGTGTGCGCGGCGATGTGATCGACATCTTCCCGGCGGAAAGCAGCGAGAGCGCGGTGCGCGTGACGCTGTTCGACGACGAGGTGGAATCCATCGCTTTGTTCGACCCGCTCACCGGCCATATCCAGACGCGTTTGCCGCGTTACACCGTGTATCCCTCCAGCCATTACGTCACGCCGCGCGAGACCACGTTGCGCGCCATCGAAACCATCAAGGTGGAGCTGGCCGAGCGCATCGCGTTTTTTCAGAAAGAGGGCAAACTGGTGGAGGCGCAGCGCATCGAGCAGCGCACGCGCCACGATTTGGAAATGCTGGCCGAAATCGGCTTCACCAAAGGCATCGAAAATTATTCGCGCCATCTTTCCGGGCGCGGCGCGGATCAAGCGCCGCCGACGCTGATGGATTATCTGCCGCCCAACGCGCTACTGTTTTTGGACGAAAGCCACGTGATGATTCCGCAGATAGGCGGCATGTACAAAGGTGACCGCGCGCGCAAAGACAATCTGGTTAATTACGGTTTCCGCCTGCCATCGGCGCTGGACAACCGCCCGCTGCGTTTCGACGAATTTGAAAAGATCATGCGTCAGGCCATTTTTGTTTCCGCCACGCCATCCACTTACGAAGCCGAGCACACCGGGCAAGTGGTGGAGCAACTGGTGCGCCCGACCGGCTTGATCGACCCGATGATTGAAGTGCGTCCCGCCACCAATCAGGTGGACAACTTGATGTCGGAAGTGACGTTGCGCACCAGTGTCGGCGAGCGCGTGCTGGTCACCACGCTGACCAAACGTATGGCGGAAGACCTCACCGATTATTTTTCCGAACACGGCATCAAAGTGCGCTATCTGCATTCCGACATCGAAACGGTGGAGCGCGTGGAAATCATCCGCGACTTGCGCTTGGGCATGTTCGACGTGCTGGTCGGCATCAACTTGCTGCGTGAAGGATTGGATATTCCCGAGGTGTCGCTGGTGGCGATTTTGGATGCGGACAAGGAAGGTTTCCTGCGCTCCGAACGTTCGCTGATCCAGACCATAGGCCGCGCCGCGCGCCACCTGCACGGCACGGCGATTTTGTACGCCGACCGCATCACCGAATCCATGCGCAAAGCGATGTACGAAACCGACCGCCGCCGCACCAAACAAATCGCCTACAACGAAGCACACGGCATCACGCCAGTGTCCGTGGTCAAACGCATCAAAGACATCATTGACAGCGCCTACAATGTGGACGATGAACGTTCGTCGCTGAAGGCCGCGCAGACGCAGGCGAAATATCTGGCGATGAGCGAAAAAGAAGTGTCGAAAGAAATCGCGCGCATCGAAAAAGAAATGCTGCAAGCCGCGAAAAATCTGGAATTCGAAAAGGCCGCGCAACTGCGCGACCAGTTGAAGAAGCTGCGCGAGAGCGTGTTCTTTTCGCAGTTGTGATGAACTGTAGCTTGGGCAAAGCGCAGCGTGCCCAACATTAAGTTCATTTATCCGGGTCAATCCCTTTGCTTACCCAATCCAGAGCCTGCTGCTTCCAGTTCGGGTTGGTGCGACCATTCAAGTATCGTTCCCACTCATAGATTCCAGTTTCCTTGGCAAACCGTTTCGCATACATGATAGGAATGGGGGCGGCGAGAATGACGCAGCTGCGCAGCATGTACCCGGTTTTTTTTCCATCTTCCTGAGATTTTTTCAGAATTTCTTGCGCTCCCGGCATCATGACTCCCAAATTTTGGCAATCACAAATGACCCCCCATGACTTTCCTGATAATTTTGCCCTGATCTGAGTAATTTCTTCGTTATAGCTTCGGGCTTCTTCAAGCGTGAAATTTTCAGCCAAAGTAATTAATACGCCCCAGTTTTCAACTTCTAATCTGTACATTTTTTCCTCATTAAAATTAACTTGCACTCAACTGTGCGAAACAGCGAATACGCGCGCTGTATCGATAACAGGTATAGCCCGGCCTTCGTATTGGAAGCATGACAGCGCGAACAGCGGCCACAGTTCGCTATCGCCGGGCAGCTCGCATTGCGCATCGTCGCCCACGGCGATGGTTTGCGGCAAAACATCCAAACCGATTGCACCGAATTCCAGCGGCGTGTGCGCGGCGCGCTGGTAGGCAACCACCAGCGCGTAGCTGGGTGACGCGCTCCGAACTTCACTGGAATCGGCATGCAGCAGCGCGCCCAGATCCAGCAGCGGCAGCCATTTGTCTTGCCAGCTTATCAAGCCATATCCGTGGCGGACTGCGCCCGGCACAACCACAACTGTCGGGTGTTCGAGCAGGGCGTAGGTGGTGTGTGGCGGCAAGGCAACAAGGCGACCATTTGCGTATTCGATCAGGCGTGCTGCAACTTGCAGGCCGGGTTCAACCGTGGAAAACGGTGCAGCTGCGGATTTTTGGTTCATTGCTCGATCCCTTGCCGCAAAGCAAATTCGCACAGCTGATGCGCGCTGCACAGATAAGCGAGCTTGCCCTCAATCTCAACGTAATGACTCACCGGTGTGCTTGGAGTGAGCAGCACGTCCGGTAACGGTTGTGGCTGCAATTCGACATCGATCAAAATCCGCAACTCGTTCCAGCACCAGCCCAGCTCTTCATCCGCATCGCCGAGAGAGGTAATCAAAAAGCGTTCGGGCGGGCAATGCGGCAGCAGTTTCATCTGTGCTGACAGTGCCGCAAACCGGCGCGGGCTTGGCTCGCCCGCGAGCTGCAACAGGCCGGGTATTTCGCTGGTTACCAGTACGCCATCCAAATATTCCGCCGCGCCGACTTCGTGCTGCGGCAATAAAATATCCAGCGTATCGGCGCACAGCAACACGTAGTTGCCGCGCGGTGTCATTTGCGAATTCGCAGTCATGGTTTGGTTGATCACAATCTGGACGAGGTGGGTGTAGGTGCGAATTTATTCGCACGAATTAAAGTGTTATGTGCGAATAAATTCGCACCTACAACTGCGTTGAACCTGATTCCTCCGCCCATGTTCAATGGCTGATCGTGCCGCGTATCGTCTGGAGCAAATCTCCGCCGTTATAGGGCTTGGTGATGTAGCTGTTGACCCCGGCTTGCTCCGCCAGGCGGCGGTGTTTGTCCTGCGAGCGCGAGGTAATCATGATGATGGGCAAGCTCTTGTAATCATCGCGTTCGCGCAGGTGATAAGTCAGTTCGACACCGTTCATGTTGGGCATCTCCAGGTCGGTCAGCAGCACGTCGGGCTTGAAGGTACGCAACATGTCGATCGCGTCAATGCCGTCGCGCGCGGTTTCGGCGCGGAAGCCCGCATCCTGCACGAGCTGTAGCAGCGAATTGCGCACGGACAACGAGTCGTCAACAATCAGCACGCTTGGCAACTCAAGCTGATGAGTCTGCGTTCTGGCCGCGCTGAGTGTCGCTGCGCTGCGCGCACCGCTTGCCAGCAATTGGGCGAGATCCAGATTCACCGCAATCGCGCCGTCGCCGAGAATGGACAAGCCCGCCACGCCGCGCAGATGGCGCGCGTAGCGACCGGGAGGATTGACCAGCAGCTCGCGCGAATCGAGCAGCCTATCCACCGCCAGCACTTGCGTTTTGTCGTTCAGCCGCACGATCACCGCCGAGTAGTCGGCAAGCGGCTTGCTCTCATCTGCCAAGCCGGTCACATCAACCAGCCGCAGCGCCGGATAGGTGCGTTTGTCCATGCGGTACACCAGCTGCCCGCCCAGCATTTCAAACGCGCCCACGCCGCGCGCAACCGCTTGTTCGATCTGCACCGATGGCAGCGCGAAACGTTCGCCCGCGATTTCCACAATCAGCGATTGAATGGTGGATAACGAGGCCGCGAAGCGCAGTTCTATGGTGCAGCCGTTGCCCGCCTGCGTGGTGATCTGGATAGCGCCGTTCATCGCGCCGACCCACTCGCTGACCACGTCCAGACCGATGCCGCGCCCGGAAACTTCGCTCACCGTATCGCGCGTGGAAAAGCCCGGCAACAAAATCAGCCGCGCGATTTCGGCCTCGCTCATCACTTGATCTTCTGCAATTAAACCGCGCGCAATCGCATGCTTTTTGATCGCCGCCAAATCCAGCCCGCGACCGTCATCCTGGCAGCGCAACACGACCTGCTGCCCTTGGCGCGCGAAGCTCAGCAAAATGCGTCCGCTTTGCGGCTTGCCGAGGGCGGCGCGCTCGTCCGGGGTTTCCAGACCGTGGTCAACCGCGTTGCGCAGCAAGTGCAGCAGCGGTTCGGACAGCCGGTTGAGCAAATCGCTGTCGATCAGCGTTTCGCCGCCTTCAAACAGCAGCGTCGCGTCCTTCCCGGTGACCTGACAAGTCGAGCGCACATTGCGCCGCAGCCTGGACTCCAGCACGCCGACTTCCGCCATGCGCGTGCCGATCACCAGCCGCTGCAAATCGTTGCTCAAACGCTGCGAGCGCGTTTGCTGGCTGGCGATCTGCGCGATGCCTTCTTCCACCCGCAACGCCATGGTGCGCACGTCGGCGGCCTCTTCGGCCAGCGCGTGGAAAGTGCTGTGCAACTCGCTGTACTGGTCCATCTCCAGCGCGTCGAACGCCGTGTCTGCGGCATGCCGGTTGTGCGCGTGCTGCGTTGTCATGGCACGCACTTCGATCACCGTCTCCAGTTCAAACAAGCGCTTCTGCACGCGCAGGTTCTGTGCCAGCAACTCGCGCGAACTGCCGACCAGCGCCTTAATGCGCGCCTCCATCGCGGCGCTGTTCACCGACACCTCGCTGGAAACGAGGAACAAATCTTCGATGCGTTGCACACTGACGCGCAGCGCCATTGCAGGGGCGACGGCTGCGGTGTGCGTTTCGGCCAGCGGAGCGGGGGAGGCGGGTTCAAGCGCGGCGGACACGGGCTGCGCGATACGTGTGATCGGCAACTCTAGCGATTCGCCGCCGTCGATGCGGTTGGCCAGATCGAGCACGGCTTGCAGCACACCTTGCGCCTGCTGCGGGAAATCGTCATTGCCGCTCACAAAACCGATCATCTGCTCAAGGCAATAAGCCGCGTCCAGCAGCACATTGGACGCATGCCGGGTGACCCGCGCGCCTTCGTGCTCGAAGTATTCGAGGATGTCTTCCAGATTGTGGCTCAGCGCCGCGATGCCGCGCAGGCCTATGGTTGCGCCCGATCCCTTGAGCGTGTGCGCCACGCGCTTGGCGGCGATGATGTCCGAGCTGTCGCCTTCGCCCGAAGCCAGGTTGCGCGCCAACTCGACCAGATAGCGCGCCTGGTCGGGCGCTTCCTGAAAAAATCCTTCGAGAAATTTTTGATCAACATCGTCCGGCATCACCAGCGCCACATCTTCCGGCGTGGCGAGCACATGGCGATGCGGCTGCCCGCTGTCCTCGCCCGCCTGTAGCGGCATCGCGCCCAGCATGTGCATCACCTTCATGGCCTGCTCCTCGCCCATGGCGTTGGGCGCTGCGCGCAAGTGGTCAATCAGCCCGGCGGCAGTTGAAGGGTCGCTCAGATTGCGCAGGTAATACACGATCAGCGGTGGCCATGCGCGCAGAAAAGCGATCAGCGCGGCACGCTCTTCCGCCGCCAGCGCCAGCAGCATCAAACTGTTTTCCACAATATGGGCGCATACCAGTTGCAGGCCGGGAAAACCCGCCAGCTCGGCGGCCTCGCCCATGCGCTGCGCCTGACCGCTGTATTGGTCGAGCGCATCCATAAAGGCCGGGTTGTCGATGTCCAACGTGGCCAGCTCGTCCAGATTGTGGTCTAGCCGCGTCCGCGCCAGCTCGATTTCGCTGGCGAATGCTTCAATCAGGTCTTTGAGTTTCATGGGGCTTTGCTTCCTGTGCGCATCTTTAAAAATCCGTCATTCCGGCGCAGGCCGGAATCCAGCCAGCAAATAATCCCTTGCACAGCAAGGACAGACAACAGAGGCATGTTGAATAGAACCGCTGGATTCCGGCCTGCGCCGGAATGACGGAAAAGTTCAACCTCAGGCAAATTTCGGCAGTTTAAACACGCTGACCGAATCGACCAGTTGGCGCGCCGATTCGCTCAGCGCCAGAGTTTCCTCGCCCTGCGTGCCAATCTGTTGTGAGGTGCGCTCATTACTTTGTCCCAGACGTTGTACGGATTCCAGCATCAGGATTGACATTTCCTTCTGTTGCTCCTGAGCTTCGGCGATGATGCGTACCTGCTCCACGAGTTCGCTGGTAATTTCCTGTGTGATACGCATCTGTTCACCGGCCTTTTGCGCCTGTTCCGAGCCATGCACCACCTGGCCGATGGTGCGGTTCACGGTGGAAATGGTTTCGTTGGTTTCGAGCTGGATGTTGCTGACCAGCGTGCCGATCTGTTGCGTCGCGTTGCGCGAACTTTCCGCGAGGCGCTGCACTTCTTCCGCCACCACCGCGAAACCGCGACCCGCCTCGCCCGCCACCGCCGCCTGCATCGACGCGTTCAGCGCCAGCACGTGAGTTCGTTCGGAGATGGTATTGATGAGGTTAACGATGCCGGAAATTTCTTGCGAACGATCGCCCAGCCGCTTGATGCGCTTTTCCGTTTCGGCGATGGTCTCGCGGATGGACTCCATGCCCTTCACCGTGCTGTTTACCGTTGCCAGCGCGGTGTTGGTGGCCTGTGTCGCGCGTTCGGCGGAGCGGTTCGACTGTTCAGCCATATCCGCGATCAGCCCCATGTTTTCTGCCGACTCGCCCAGCGACTGCACCATTTCGATCACGTTTTCGCGTTCCTCTTTCGCCGTGATTGCCACCAACTCACTTTGTTTATGCACGCTGCCTGAAACCTGTTCCATCTGGTTGGCCATCAGATTCACGTCGTGCAAAACCTTGGAGGTTTCATCGGTCAACTGGTTAATCGAGTCAGACACCGTGTCGATGATGTCGCCCGACAGCGGAGCGCGCGCGGTCAAATCTCTCTGCGACAACGAGTTCACCGTTTGCAGCAGCGCGATCACCGAGTTGTTCAAACTTTCGTTTTCGGCTTCGGCTTTCCGGCGCTCTTCGTCGGCTTTTTCACGCGCGAAAAATTCTTTTTCACGCGCCGAGATTTGTTCTTGCAACACCTGGTTCACCGCGAAACCCATGTCGGCGAATTCGTCTTTGGAATCAATTTGCGCCAACGCTCCCAGATCGCCGCCCTGGCGCACATCGTTGATGGCCTTCTGCAGCGCGTTTAGCGGACGGGTGATACTGCGCGTGATAACGAACGCGGAGACAGCGGTCAACAGCAATACCAGAACTGACAACGCTGCCGAAATCGCAAAAGTCGAATTGGCGTGCCGCTCGATCTCGGCTCTGGCTTCATCGGCTTTTTGCTTTTGATGCTCGGTGTATTCGTCAATCGTAATTTTCCATTTATCGATGGCGGGAATCGCCTTGTTCATCAGCAAATCCAACGCCTCTTCCGGCTTACCCTTTTCATGCAATGCTAAAACCATGTCGTCCAGCTCGCGCGCCTTCTGCAACTCATCCGCCATCTTGGGCAAGATGTTGTGGCCGAATTCATCGTGGGGGAGAGCCTGCAGCTGCTTGTTCGCCTCGCCGTATTTTTGGCGCGCGGCATCAAGTTTGTTTTTTTCGATGGCCGCGCGAGCCGGATCGTTGCGCAGCAACATGATGGAGCGCATCACGCGCGTCACTACGGCCACCGAGTCGTTCACATCGGCCAAAAGTCTCAGTTTCACGATGTCCTCTTGAACGATTGTCGCGCTGTGCTGATTGGCCGCTTTAATGTTGTAAGCAATGAAGGTGAGCGCCATCATCATCAGCACCAGAATCACGGCGTAACTCAGCGCCAGCCGCGTGCCGATTTTGATGTCGCCGAAACGGCGGGAAAGGTTCAGTTGCATTATTGCCTCCAGAAAAGGGTATGGGAAAGTGGTGCGTTAACGCAGGGGGGTGGAAGCATCCTTAAGGCAGTTGTAGGTGCGAATTCATTCGCACATCACTCGTTGGGTGTGCGAACACCCATAGGGTGCAAGAACCTCCCCGAGGTAAATTCGCACCTACAAACCCGTCAATCAAGGTTTTCGGTTTCATTGTCAGGTCGCCAGCGATTGCTCGATGGAGGCCAGCAAAGAATCGCAGTCAAGGTCGAACCACAGTTGATCGCCGATCAAACAAGCACCGAGCAAATGCGGCATCAAGCGCTCAGAACCGACACCGGCATCGGTGTATTCGTCGGCAGACCAATGCAGCCGTTCGGGCAGGCCGTCGATCAATATGCCGCTCGCATTGCTGCCGCGCGAAAGGATCAGCAACATGCGCCGCGCTTCGGGGGCGGCTTCGACACCGAGGTAGCGCGCCAGATCGAACACCGGGGTCAGCTTGCCGTGCAAATTGGCGATGCCGCAAAACCAGTCCGGCGCGTTGGGCAAGCGGTGTATGGCGGGCATTTCGGACAGCTCGCTACCGTCCTCGTAGCGGATCATCAATTGCAGTTCGCCAATCCTGAATCCCTGCCGCGATTCGCGGTTAACATGCGCCGCCGCTCCGTTCTGTTTGCGCGTTTTTGAAGCGCTGTCGCCAACGAAACCGCCCGTCAATGCCCGCGTTGGCGGCATCAACAGGGTGGCCTCATGTTCCATCGTCATCGCTTCAGCCATTGAACATCACAACTCAAAGCGCGCGGGCTTGCGACAGCACTTGATCGTCGGTGTAAGGCTTGGTGATGTAGCCTTTCGCGCCCAGCATCTGCCCCCATGCCTTGTCGGCTTTTTGATCCTTGGATGTCACCAGCACCACCGGAATATCCTTGGTTGCCGCGCCGTCACGCAGTGCGCGGGTGGCGGCGAAGCCATCCATGCCGGGCATGTTCACATCCATAAAAATCGCATCAGGTTTGCTGCGTTGTACGGCGGCGAGCGCCTGTGCGCCGCTCTCGACGGAGCTGACCAGATAGCCCGCTTCGCCCAACAGTTTTTCGAGACGGCTGCGGTCGGCCTGGTTGTCTTCGACGATCAAAATAGTTTGTGCCATGTGTGTTTCCTTTCAGGGGGTAGTTAATAAAATATTTACGGGTAAGCGGACAGCGCCGTTCTTTGCCGCTCGGTGTCATTGCCCTGCGACTTTTCGATGTGGCGCGATACCACTTCGTACAGGTGGTCGGGGTTGATCGGCTTGGTCAGGTAGGCATCGCAGCCCGCCATTTTTCCCCGGATGCGATCGAACGGCGACGACTTGCTGGTCAGCATGACGATGGCGGATTGCGCGCCGCCCGCCGCATTCGCTTTGATGCAGCGACAGGCATCGTAGCCATCCGCGCCGGGCATGATTACGTCCATCAGAATGCAGTCGAAGGTTGCGCTTGCGGCGGCCTTGATCGCAGCTTCGGCGCTGTCAACGTCGGTCACCTGCAAGCCGCGCGCTTCGAGCAGCGAACGCAACTGGCCGCGCACCGCGACACTGTCGTCAACCACCAGCACCGCGCCGTTTCCCGCAGGGTGCGCCGCCATGTCCGCGCACTTCTGCCGGGCTTGCTCCAGCACCCGCGCCAACATGATAGGCAAGCTCGCCCACTGCATGGGGCGCTGCACCACGTTGCGGCCAAACCCCTCCGGCTCATCGACCCAGATCACCACCTTGTGTTGTAGCCAACGCTGGTTGCTGATCCAGTTTTTCGCCTGCGTGTCTGCGGAATCGACCAGTACCACATCGGCATTTTCACCGTCGGCAGCACCGAGCATATTCAGTCTGAGCGGGCGGCGCTTCGACAGCTCCACCACCGCGTTCAGCAGTTGCCGCTCCCAATGGGTGAAGCCCACCACAAGCAGTTGTAATACAGCCTCGGCAGGATGCTTCGCCGCGAAATCATTAGCCAAAAGATTTGAAGACATATTTTTTATGTGACCCCAATTGACCCGGTTGTACATAGTTTGAATTCTGACAAATTCGCTCGCGCCAAACAGTCAAAAAATCTTGATTCACATGTGAGCAAACGGCTGGTGGGTAAGAAAATGCCTACCCAGTGCCGCACCCAAAAACGGATGTTGCGCGGTTGGTGTAGGTGCGAATTCATTCGCACCTACAACCCCCTCAACTACGGTTTTAAGTTCCCACTCTTCTGTTGTAGTATTTGCGGGTAATCAAGCTTTTTAAACAAAATCGAACACGGCACTGCCCGTGAAGGCGCATGAATGCTTGATCTACGTCATGTAGTGCACGTAGATGCCCTATTCATGCGCTTCTCCACGATGTAGTGCAATACAAACAATTCAAAACACCGCTTCAAGCCGCACGCCAGCCACGCGCGCATCTTTCACTGTGCTGTCCATATTGGGATTGCTGATGTATTGCAAGCTGGGTTGCAGCGCCAACCACGTTTGCACTTGAGCGCGATACGTCAGCTCGACCACGGTTTCGGATGAATCCGAAGCGTTCAATTGTTGGTACTTGCGGCTGGCATGGCTGGTGGTCACGGCGAGGCCGAACGCATCGTCGTTGCGGCCATCAATCAAGCCTTGATAGTTGCAACCTAAGCTGCCCGACCAATCGGCCTGATAGGCGTTTTTGTTGACCGCCCCGAAACGCACGAAGGCGGCCAGCCCTTGTCCGGGGTTGCCGGATTCCGCCAGCAGCGTGTGTTCGGTCAGGAAATAGATGCCCCGGTCGGCGCGGTGTACGGGATTGCCCTGCGCATCCACTTCGCTCAAGTCGAAGGCGCTGGTGGAGTAGCTCCACAGCCCCAGCGCGGTTTTGTTAATCGTCCCTGTGCCGCCGGTGTAACCGATCTCGGCTACGGTAAGCATGCCGTCGCCTTTTTCGAGATGGCTGCCGTTGTTGTTGTTGGGATAGCCGGGTACGCCGTCAGTCATGGCGATTTGCGCGTAGCCGTTATCTGCGCTGTACTTCACGCGCACACCCAACGCGCCCAGCGGAAAAACGGGCGGGCCGCTGCGTCCGCTTTGCGCCATTTCGGCAGACATGCCGTAAGGCGGCTGCAAGAACAAGCCGGACGTGTCGGTCACATAAAACTCGGAATCCACCGCATATAGTCCGGCCAATAGCGAAAACCGCTCGTCAGCAAAATTCTGTTGCAGCCAAGCTTGATAAAACTGCGATTTTTTCTGGCCGGTTTCGATATTGCTCACGCCGGCGAAACTACCGGTGAATTCGTTGATGGATAAATCGCCGTGCTGGGCGTGGTATTGCACGAATGCGCTTGCGCCATTCAACCCGGCCAGCTTGCTCAAGTCCAAGCTAACCGCGATCTCGCTGTTCATCAACCACGCCCGACCGGGCGCTACGCCGCCAGAGTGATTTCTGAAAAAATCGCTCTTGTGGGTCAGTTCGAACATAACGCCTTTGTCGCACAGGCTGCCGCGCAGCCCATCCCGTTCGGTGCAAACCTCTTCCGCCCATGACGCATTAAAAAAAACCGTTAACGCCAACAAAATGGCGGGGGTATTTTTGCTCTTCACATTTTTCCTTTATCTAAAAAAACGCAGTTGATGGCCCAAAAAATCCATTGGGCTCAAAACCCCCTCCAACTCCCCTTGTGCGAGCATCCGCTGCGCGGATTGCCTGCTTACCCCGCTTCAGGGGGAGGTAGGGAGGGGTTAGGGTCTAATGATCTATCTGGGAATATTGCTAGTTTTCAAATTCAGATTCCCGTTCAAGCGCCAGCCATGCGGCTTTAAATGTGCTTTTGGCGACCGGCTTGCCGTACAAATAGCCTTGCGCGATATGGCAGCCGCAAGCTGTGAGGATGGCCGCTTGTTCGAGCGTGTTCACCCCTTCGGCCACCACTTGCTGGTTGAGGGAATGGGCGATGGTGATGATCGCTTTCACCAGTTCGGCGTGGTATCCGTCATCGGCAACATGTGTGATGAACGACTGGTCGATCTTTAACGTGTCGATGGGAAAACGCGCCAGATAGCTCAGCGCCGAATAGCCCGTGCCGAAATCGTCAATGGCGATGGTGATGCCCATTTCCTGGAATAGCTCAAGCGTCATCAACACTATTCCGCTATCTTCCAGCAGCAGGCTTTCGGTGATCTCCAGCTCTATCCATTCCGGTTGGCACGCGGTTTCCCGCAAAATATCGCACACCGTTTTGTACAAATTGCCGGACATAAACTGGCGCGCGGACAGGTTGACCGCCAGCTTGTGCAAGGGTTTGCCGCCGCCGTTCCACTCGCGCGCGGTGTGGCAGGCCGCGCGCAACACGTGCTCTCCCAGCTCTGCGATGAGCCCGCTGTCTTCGGCGATGCCGATAAATTCTTCAGGCATCACCAGCCCGCGTTGCGGGTGGTTCCAGCGCACCAGCGCTTCGGATCCCGTCAGCGAACCATCGGCCAGACTCACCTTGGGCTGGTAATACAATTCCAGTTCGCCGCGCCCCATGCCTTGGCGCAAATCAAGCTCCAGTTTCAACCTTTCGTTGGCGTTGTTTGAAAGTTCTTCCGAATAAAACTGATAACCGTTACGTCCGGCATTTTTGGCGGCATACATCGCCTGATCGGCGAAGCTGACCAGTTGCTCCGGGTTGTCGCAATGCGACGGAAAGCTGGCGATGCCTATGCTCGCGGAAATATAGGCCGTATTCCCGTTCAGCTCGAAAGGGGTACACAGCGCATCGACGATGGCCTTCGCCACGCCGCCCAGCACCGCGATGTCCGCCACGTCCGCGATCACGGCCACAAACTCGTCACCGCCCAGCCGCGCCACCGTGTCGTATTCGCGCATGCAGCCACGGATGCGCCGCGCCGCTTGCACCAGCAGCAAATCGCCGGTCTCGTGCCCCAGCGTGTCGTTTACGCCTTTGAAACGGTCCAGGTCGATGAACAGCAGTGTGACGTTGCCCGAGCTGCGCTTGCCCCGGGAAATTTCCTCGCGCAGTTTTTGCATGAACATGCGCCGGTTGGGCAGGTCGGTCAGCGCGTCGTAGCTGGCCTGGTGCTGCACCAATATCTCGAAGCGGTGGCGCTCGATGGCCAGCGCCGCCATGCTGCACGCCTGGCGCATGAAGTTGATGTCGAATTCCGTGCCCGTATCGGACTGTTGCCGGTACAGCGCCAGTATTCCCAGCAGGCGCTGTTGCGAATCGTGTACCGGTTCGTACAGGCACAGGTTCAAACCGTGGCGCGCCGCCCGTGTTTCAAACGCCAGCCAGAAGTCGTAACGGTCCTCGTACAGCGGGAACCGCTCGTCGCAGCCATCGACCGCCGCGCGGTATTCCTGCGGCAGGCCGGGCGCGGCACCCACGCGCAAACAGCCGCACGTTTCATCCAGCAAAAGAATGGCGCAGCGGTAAGCTTTGAACGATTGCTCGACGTGCCCGGCCACCATGCCCAGCACCTCCGGCAGCTCGCCGCCGCGCACCATGCGCTCGAACACCAGCGAGCGGTCGGCATCCAGCCGCTGCTGTTTTTTCAGCTCGCTGATGTCGTGCCCCAGCGCCAGCACGCTGGACACCTTGCCGCTCGCATCGCATTCCGGCACCAGATGGAAATCGCTGCTGACCAGATGGCCGTTTTCCTTTTTCCATTCCAGCAACACGTTCGATGGGGTGGAGGACTGCATCACGTTTTGCAAAATGGATTGGAACTCCGCGCCGGAAAAATTGGTGGCGCGCCACATCTGTTCGGGCGTGGTGTCCAGCGCCGCGCCGGGCGCGATGCCGACGTTGGCATCGTAGGCCGGATTGCAATAAATGCGCCTACCGTCCAGGCTGTAGCGCACGATGGAGTTGGGCGAATTCTCCGCCAGCGCGCGGAACTGGCTCTCCTTGTGCGCGAGCTGCGCGCCCAGCTCCTTCTCGTTTTTCACTAGCTTGAACAGGTGCGCCAGCAAATTGTTAAACGAGTCGGCCAGCTGTCCGACCTCGTTCAATTCATTGCCTTTCGGGTACTCGGCAAACTCGCCGGAATCGACATCCAGCGTACACAGGTTTTCGGAAAATTCGCGGATGGGACGCACGATGGTGCGCAATACCACCCACGCCACGGCCAGCGCGATGATGAGCATTTCCAGCAAAGAAAGGATGACGATGAATAGCGAAGAGCTGCGGGCTTGCTCGCGGATATAGGCATCGTCCGCGACCAGGATAACTTCGCCCACGGTATCCGCCTCGTTGAACGGGGAGTGCATTTTGCGGCTGACCGTCGTGCCCGGCATCGCCGCCACTGGCCGGTCCGCATATTTGTTCAGCTGCGCGAGCAGTCGGGTATCGGAAGTGATGCGTACTGCGGCCACGGCGCGGTTGGCCAACAACCCTTTGGCCACCTCGGTGGCCAGCGTGGGGTCTCCGGTAAAACAGGCGATGCGCGCGGTGGTCTCGACCGTCGAAACCAAGCCCGAAATATTCTCCAGCAAGCGCGCCGATTCCGACCGCTGCGCGACAAAAAAAATGACCAGCGAAAACGCCAGCCCCAGCCCCAGCCCGAACAGCATCACGCGCAAAGCCGTGGCGGTGGCCAGGCTGTAGCGCCGCCAATACACGAAATGCCGCAAGCGTTGCGGCAGCAGCGAAGACAGCGGGTTCGCGGGCCTAATCTTTAAACTCATACACCGCTTTCACCCGCGCGTTCAGGTTCTGTTTTTCCACATATCCGATCGCAGCCGGGTCGCGCGCCACGCGCTCCAGCACTTCGCGCTGCGAGCCCACTTCTTCGGGCGCGGTGGTTTTGCCGGAAAAAATCAGGCGCGCCCAGTAGGCGTTGATTTCCGCCAGCGTCTTGTCCAGCAGCAGGCGGTAGAAATAGCGCCGTTCGGCAGATTCGCCCGCAATATCCAGCGGCACGGCGACCTCATCGTTTTGCAGCTTGCGGTAGCGCCCCATGTAAATGTTGATGACCTCCTGCCGCGACAAATGTTCGATACCGCTGCCCGCGCCCACGATCACCACCATCTCCGCGCGCGCGGGCAGCCACACCACGCAACACAACAGCAAGCCCAACAAGCGACGTTTCATCATGTTCCCCTCCGCGCTCAGAACACAAAATCGAGCACTGCGGAATACAGGTTCAACGCCTTGTATCTGCGGGTTTCGGCTTGCGCAGCCGATAAGCCCGGGTCAACGATGCTTTGCGGATCCTGGTAGCGGATGTGTTCGTACTGCAACTTCAGCGCGCGGTTGCGCGCGAAGTCGTAGCGCACGCCCAAGCCCGCATCGGACTGGTTCAGCCACACATTGGTCTGGCCTTGTGCCAGCGCCCGGTTGAGCGCGTCGGTCGCTGCCGACAGTCCGTAAGGAATCCCCGTCGCCACAAACTGTCTGGATGTTTTTTGCAATGAATACGCGATATACGGAGTCCACTGTTCGATGCGATAACCGGCAAACACATACAGCGAGCGCCCGGTCGGCCAATCGTGCGTGGACAGCGCGCTCCAGCCCGCGCCGCCCTGTATCGCCCCGGCATCGTAAGTCAGCCCCAGCAGCTTGTAAGTCAGCCTGCGCTCTTTCATGGAAGCCACATCGAACAGCCGCGCGGCATTGGGCACGGCGGCCAATGCGCCGGTCAGCGCACCGCCGGGCAGCAAACTGTCCAGCTCGTTTTTCAATTTCAGCGAGTACAGCGACACCCGACCCGTCCAACCGGCTTGCGAATACTCGATGGCACCGCCGCCGCCGCGCGAACCGCCCGTGTCGTAAACCGGCGACCCGGCGCTGGTCAGCTTGCCCGCCATCACGCCCGCCGCCACTTTGGCGCGCAGCAGGCCATCGCCCAATGGCAGCGTGGTTTCCGCATCCGCGCCATCGAACAGGCGCGGGTAAAAAACGATGGGCTGCCTGACCAGCAAATTGGCGTAACCTATCTCCGCCGAATCGCCTTTCATGTAGGTCTCCGCGATCAGGCGACCCAGCCGCACAAAGGTTTCGCCCGCAGAGAATTTGAGATACGCCATCGAAGCGTGCGGGGCAAACGTGTCATACACATCCAGGCGGCTCATCGCCTGCGCCGTGACGGAAAAAGTTTCGGAAAGATTCAGTGTGCCCTGCACGCCCAGCATGGAATCCTGCTGCGGCGAAAGATGCCCGGCGCTGGCTCCATCCGCCGTCTGCGAAATATCGCGGCGGTACAACACCCCGCCGGGCGCGTTGTGATAAACCGCCCCCAGCGTACCGAAACCGCGCAGTTCAAAACGCTTGTCTGCGGGCGCAACTTCATCCGCAAATGCCGCTGCCGCATGCAGCGCGATGGCGAGCGTCAGCCCCATTCTCAACATATTCAAAATCTCATCGCTTTCATCACTTTTGTAGGTGCGAATTTATTTGCATATAACTTGTAGGGCGTGCGAATAAATTCGCACCTACATCCCCTAAAAATTGCTTTTTTTAGATTAACCAATCGAGTGCGGCAGCAGCTCGAAGGCCTGTTTGTTTGTCGGTTTGCCGTGCAAAAACCCTGCGCGATATGGCGGCCGCAGCCGTCATCGGCTAAATGCAGGGAACGACTTAAGGAGACACTGGCCAAAGCGACCTTCAGCCCGTCACGCGAATTGTTCGTTACACGCTCTCCATTGATCGTTGCTTTGCTTTTTATATGGATGAGAGCTTCGCAAAATTAGCCGAAAAAAATATCAGGAAATCTTGATTTACCTGTAAGGCACAAAGAAGCGCGTAGGCGGATTCTTACAGTGTGAATCTGGTATTTATGACTCCTGCTTGATGGAGATGCCCGTCAATAGGCGATCTACACGATGTTGATTGTCGGATGTGTTTGGTGCGAATGCGTAGGCTGGCGGTGAGGAACGAACCCCAGCATCCGATGGCTGACGTGTGCCGGTGTTCGCTTTGCTCACCGCCAGCCTACTGCAATGACGGCCTGCTATCACACGCCACCTCGGAATTTTGAACGCTGCATACAAAGCAAAAGAGCCACGCCGTATTTTGCGGCGTGGCACAACGTTTCATCTCCGCGCTATTAGCGCAATGCGAGAATGGTGGCGGTTTGATTGATGTGGCCGATGTAGGCTTCGCCGTAAGTCGAGAAGCCGATGGTCGGTTGGGTAAACAGTTTTCCATACGCTTCGGTCTTGCCCTGACTCTTCAAATCCAGCGTGCGCAAAATGCAATTGAACACGATCAGCGAACGGAATTTGGATTCATCCAATGCCTTTTTCGTATCGGCAACCATATCCTGGCCTTGCAGTACGGCGAGTTCGACACCTTCATGCACGCTGCAATAAAAATGCAGCTTGTCGCCGTCGATGCGTTGCGGCGAACGCACGAAAGGTTCGTCCTCCGCCATCAATCCCAGCGGGTTGGTCATAAAAGCATTGGCCGCAGTTTCCGCAGAAATTGCGCCAACCGCTTCCGCATAAGCCTGTGCGGCGGGCCTGCCGTCAAATTCCAGAACGGCGCGCGTCTTGCGATCAACGCGAGTCGGGGTCAGCGTCTTGCCCGTGGTGCTGAAGCTTTGCGTCTTGATGAGATCGAAACCGGCAGGCACATGCAGCAAAGCCATCGCACCGGAAGCGGTTGTTACATGACAGTTGACGGTCACGTCGGTTTTGACAAATTTCAGGTCGTCCCCGGCAGAACCGCCGACGAAAGTCAGGTCGGTGCTGTCGCTCAGCGATTCCATCAACGCCTCTTCCTTGCCGGACAATCCATCCAGCAAAATCAAGCCGACATGCGTGCTGAAATCGACATGGGCAAAACGATCAGTGAGTTTGGTCAGCGCGCTTTTTACATCGTCACCTTCGATGGCAACCACCTCGGCGTGCGGGACTTCATTCATCTCGAAACCCGCCACGACCAGACCGCCATCCAGCATCATCCCGGTGACAATTTCACCCGAGGTGGAACACCCCAGCGCGGGGATGCCGGGAAAAATTCCGGCCAGCGTCGCGGCGACCGCATCCGCATCAAAACCGGATGAATGGAAATACAGAATGAAGGTCAGCTTGCCGCGCAGGCTGTCTTTCAAAGCCGGGATACTGGCTTGCAGATCCATATTGGTGGTGGAAAAAACTTTCATGGTCGTACTCCTGAATTGTGTTAAATCGAAACGCCGAATTCGCTTGCGGCACGCATGACTTTGGCCATCATCTCGGCATCGTCCGGCGATTTTGGAGTCCACTTTGCAGCGTCGATGCCTTTTAATAAAAGCTTGGTTCGCGTTCCTTTTTCCAGCACGGGATTGCCTTTTCCGCGCGTGACGATAATCTTCTTTATTGCGGCATGAATTTGTCCGGCCATATTTATTCTCCAAATTATTGACACAAGCCCTTACGACACTCCTTCTCATTATTTAGAGATTTGTCGGATGAGATAATCAGGCAATCCTGAAATGGATGTGGGCGTTTGCGAGACACGTAGGGATTGCCCTACATTCACATGTAAGACGGCGTGACATACTTGACGAGTTGAGTGCAAGCAGCAAAGGAAATGAGATGGGCTATCGGCAGTTTTATGACTATATTCACGACCGGATGAAAAACGTGCCGCAAGTGCAAGCGACCATCGCGCTTTGTTTCGCTGTGCTGTGTTCCGGCATGGCGCAGGCCGCTAGCGAACAGCAGGTGGGGTTGCAGCAACGCTGGTTGTGGACGGTCATCGTCGGCAATCTGTTGCTGTTGGCGGGCACGGTGTTTATCTTGACCCGTTTGCGTCTGTCCAACCGCAATCTGAAACTGGCCAACCGGCAATTGGATATTTCGAAGAACAGGCTGCGAGCCACGCTGGACGCGATTCCAGACATGTTGTTCGAGGTGGGGGCGGATGGCCTCTATTACGATATTAATCCGCCGCGCGATGCGAACCTGGCCGCGATGGCCGCCACGTTGATCGGCAAAACGGTGGAAGAACTGTTGCCGCCCAAACCCGCCGCGATCTGCATGTCCGCGCTGCGCGAAGCCGACGAAACCGGAATCTCGTTCGGCAAACAGTTCTGGCTGACACTGGCCGGAAAAAAATATTGGTTCGAGCTTTCCATCGCACGCAAACAGACCGAAGCCGGAAAGGCGGTACGGTTTATCGTGATTTGTCGCGACATTTCGGAGCGCAAGCAGATGGAAGCGTCGGTGCAGGCAAGCGAACTGCAATTCCGCGCGCTGGCGGAAAATTCGCCCGACAACATCGCTTTGTACGACCTGCAATGCCGCACGCTTTACCTCAACCCCAGCCTGGAAAAAACCATTGGGCAACAAACCGCCGGCGCGGCTGGAAAAACGCCCGTGGAAAATCTGCCCGGCGTGCAGTCGGTCGAAGAATACCAACGTACTATTGAAGCGGTGATCGCCAGCGGCCAGCCGCAGGAAACCGAATCCATCTTTGACGACCCGCAGCGGGGTGTGCGTTACCACAACATGCGTTTCGTGGTCGTGCGCGGATTGCGCGGGGAAGTTACCGGCGTGCTGGCCATCGGGCGCGACATTACCGCAAGCAAGCAAGCGCAACTGGAACTCGTACGTCACCGCGACCACTTGGAAGAATTGGTGCGCGAACGCACGGCGGAACTAGCCGCGCGCGAACGGAATTTCCGCAGCTTGACGGAGAACCTGCCCGACAATGTGGCGCGCTGGGATACTCAGGGGCGCTACCTGTATCTCAACCCCTCTCATGCGCATACGCTTGGTGTTGAGGTCGGCGACCTTATCGGGACATCGCTTTTTGCCAAGCATGATGGCATCAGGGCGGCTATCGCGCAGGTCGTAGCCACCGGTCAGGCCATCGCGTTGGTGCGCCAGCATGTGTTAGTTGATGGTGAGACTCAGATACATGAAGTCAGTCTGGCACCGGAATACGATGCAGAAGGGCGCGTGGTCAGCGTAGTGGGGCTAGGCCGCGACATGACCGAAATGTATCGCATGCAAGATGCCCTCGCCGCGCGCGAACGAAATTTCCGCAGTCTGACGGAGAACCTGCCCGACAATGTGGCGCGCTGGGATACTCAGGCGCGCTACTTGTATATCAATCCCACCCATGCGCATACGCTTGGCGTAGATGCCAGCGAAATTATCGGGAAGCCGCTTCCCGAAACACATGACCGCGTCAGGGCGGCCATCGCTCAAGTCGTAGCCACCGGTCAGGCGATTGCGTTGGTGCGACAGCCCGCGTTGGTCGATGGCGAGATTCAGACGCATGAAGTCAGTCTGGCACCGGAATATGATGCGGAAGGACGCGTGGTCAGCGTGGTGGGTCTGGGTCGTGACATGACTGAAATGTATCGCATGCAGGATGACATTGCCGCGCGCGAACGGGAATTGCGCGCGTTGGCCGATTCCTCGCCGGGCATGATGGGTAGTTTTCACCTGAAACCGGATGGCTCGATTTGCATGCCTTACGTCTCTCCCAATATCCACGAACTGTTCGGCCTGCACCCGCAAGATGTTGCCGTCGATGCAAGCACCCTGCTGCAAATCAATCACCCCGAGGACAGGCAACGGGTGCTGGACACCATCGCCGCATCCGCCCGCGACATGACGCTGTGGCACGAGGAATACCGCATCCTGCATCCGACCAAGGGCGAACGCTGGATGGAAAGCAACACCAGCCCACAACCGCACCCGGACGGCGGCATCGTCTGGTACGGTTACATCCACGACATCACCGAACGCAAACGCATGCAAGCCGCACTTCAGGCCAGCGAGGCGCGTTACCGCTACAGCAGCAATCTGCTGCTGGCCATCATTGAAAGCCCGTCTTCCAGCGTCAGCATCTACGCGCTTGACCGCGAATACCGCTTCCTCGCCTTCAACAGCCGCTTCCGCGCAGCAGCCAAGCGTATGTGGGGAGCCGATGTCGAACTGGGCATGAGCATGCTCGATGCCATCGACAACGAGGCGCACCGGGCGTTTAGCCGCCAAGGCTTCGACCACGTGCTGGCGGGCAATCACGGCTTTCTCGAATCGCAGGAAGAGCGCGTAGAAGACGGCGTGACCATGACCGAATACCACGACAACTACGGTTCGCCGATTTATAACGATGATGGGGAAGTCATCGGCATGACGGTATTCGTGCTGAACACCACCGAGAGCAAACGACTGGAAGCAGAACTCAGGGCTTCGCGCAATTTTCTCGACAGCGTGATCGACTCGGTGTCCGACCCTATTTTCGTCAAGGACCGGCAGCATCGCTGGACGCTGCTCAACGATGCTTTCTGCACTTTCATCGGCCATCCGCGCGAAGCCTTGCTGGATAAGTCCGACTACGATTTTTTCCCAAAAGAACAGGCCGACGTGTTCTGGGCCAAGGATGAATTCGTGTTCGGAACGGGAGAAGTGAACCTGAACGAGGAGAGTTTTACTTCGGCGGACGGCGTGCAACATTTCATCCAGACCAAGAAGACCCCGTTCATATCCGGCGACGGGCGCGAGATGTTGGTTGGCGTGATACGCGACATCACCGAGCGCCAGCGTTTCGAAGCGGCGCTGGCCGAAGCGCAACGTTTAGCGAAAACACGCAGCGAATTCATCGCCCACATGAGCCACGAATTGCGCACGCCGCTGAACGGTATTCTCGGCTACGCGCAAATACTTGGGCGCGATCACAGGTTGGACGAGTCGCAACATGTCAGCGTGGAAGTGATGCGCCAGAGCGGCGAACACCTGCTGGCGCTGATCGAGGACATTCTCGATCTCGCCCGCATCGAATCCGGCAAGCTGGAGTTGAACATCGGCGATATTCCCTTGCAGCAGTTGCTGCAAGTCGTGGCCGGGATTGTCGAAGTCAAAGCCAAACAAAAAAACCTGCAATTCCTGTGCGATTTTGCGCCCGACCTGCCGCAAGGAATATGCGGTGACGAAAAACGTTTGCGCCAGGTGCTGCTCAACCTGCTATCGAATGCCATCAAGTTCACCGACCAAGGCCAAGTCGTGTTGCGCATCAGTCGCGTTGCGCCATCGCGTCTGGCTTTCGTGATTTCGGATACGGGAGTCGGCATCGCGCCCGCCGAACGGGAAGTGATCTTCCAGTCCTTCGAGCAAGTGGGCGATATCCGACACCGCATCGGCGGAACGGGGCTGGGACTGTCCATCAGCCGCCAACTGGTACTGCTGATGGGCGGCGACATCGCGCTGGATAGCGTGCCCGGCGCGGGCAGCACCTTCCGTTTCGAGCTGGAGTTGCCCGAAGCGGACATCGAACCTGTGACCATGCAGATACGAAGTGAAGAAACGCAACTGCCTGTGCTGGGAGAAACGCGGCAAGCGCCGGAATCGCTGGTGGTTCCGCCCGAAGCCGAAATGCGGGAGCTGCACCATCTGACGTTGCAGGGCAACATGCGCGACATCAGCTGCTTCGCCGCGCGCATTGGCAGCAGCGATACGCGCTACAAGCCGTTTGCCGATCATTTGCAACATCTTGCCCAAAGCTTCCAGTCCCGCGCCATCCTGACCTTCGTCGAAAGGTATCTGAAATGAAGCCGCTCATCGTCAAGCCCACGCTGCTCATCATCGACGACACGCCCAGCAATCTGAGCGTGGTGGTGAGATTGTTCGAGGATTGCGGCTATCGCATCGTGATCGCGCAGGATGGGGAGGAGGGCGTACAACGTGCGCAACGGGTGTTGCCGGATTTGATTCTGCTCGACGTGATGATGCCCGGAAAAGATGGTTTTGAAACTTGCCGCTGTTTGAAAGCGCTGGTGGAAACGCGGGACATTCCGGTGATTTTCATGACCGCGCTGGCTTCCGCCGAGCACAAGGTTAAAGGCTTTCAGGCCGGGGCGGTCGATTACGTCACCAAGCCGTTACAAATCGACGAAGTGCTGGCGCGCGTGGAGACCCACCTCGCGCTGTCTGCGGCGCAAAAGAAACTGGCCGAGCATAACGGAGAGTTGGAGCGGCGCGTCGAGGCGCGCACCGCCGAACTGACCGCACGCGAGCGCGAGTTCCGCACGCTGGCGGAGAATCTGCCCGATAATTTGTCCCGCCTCGACAAGCAAGGCCGCGTCGTTTACATGAACCAGCGCTTGTTGGGATTGCTCGGGCGTAGCCTGGAGGAGATGGTCGGCAGGACACCGCTGGAATTGCGTCCGGGGGCGTTTTATGAGGAGTATCAGGCTTGCCTGATGGAGACGATCAGAACCGGGCAGGCGCGCGAAATGGAACTCGTTTTTCCCGATAGGGGCGAGGGCGTGCGCTATCACTACATCCGCTTTGTGGCCGAGCGCGATGGGCTTGGCGAAATCGTCGGCGCGCTGACCATAGGCCGCGACATCACCGAAAGCAAACAGGCAGAGCGCGAACTGCTGTTGCTCAACGCGGCAGTGAACGCCTCGTCCGAAGCGGCATTTTTGCAGAACGCGAGTGGGCGTTTCGTTTATGTCAACGAGGAAGCCTGTCGCAGCCTGGGTTACAGCCGCGAAGCGCTATTGGGCATGTGCCCGCTAGATATTAATCCCGACCTGACCCCCGAGTTTTACGGCAAGCTGCAGGACGAAATATTTACCATCGGCCCCAAATATAACCCGATGGAAAGCCGCCACCGCAGCAAAGACGGTCGCATCTTTCCGATCGAACTCTCCGCCTCACCTATCATCATGGAGGGCGCGCACTATTGCCTGTCATTAGTGCGCGACATCAGCGCGCGCAAGCACGCCGAACGTTTGCTGCACGAGCAGCAGCAGGCCATCAGCGCCGTGGTGGTGAATTCGCCCGATGCCATTTCCCGCTACGACAGACAGTTGCGCCGCACCTACGTCAACCCGGCAACGGAAAGGCTTCTTGGCCTGCCCGCCGCCGCCATTATCGGCAAGAGCATCGCGCAATTGCCCTCGGCTCCCGAAGCTTTTGCGCCCATGCTGGAATCGGTTTTTACCAGCGGCAAAGAGTTGCACGTCGAACTTCCTTTTCACTGGTCGAATGGCGAGAAAGGCTGGGGCGACGCGCGTCTGGTGCCGGAATTCGGCGCGGACGGACAGGTCGCCAGCGTGCTGGCGATAGGGCGCGACATCACCGTGCGAAAACACATGGAAGAAGCCTTGCGCGAGGAGCGCGGGCTGTTTGTGGGCGGTCCCACCGTGGTGTTCAAGTGGAAAGCGCAGGACGGCTGGCCGGTGGAATACGTGTCGCCCAACATCGCCGAGCAATTTGGCTACGCGCCGGAAGACTTGACCGGCGGCAAAATAATATTTTCTTCTATCATCCACCCCGACGAACTGGCGCGCGTGGCCGCCGAGGTGGCCGACTACAGCGCGCGCGGGCTGGTTTCTTACGAGCAGGTTTATCGCATCGCCCATGCCGACGGGCGCTACCGCTGGATATACGACTTCACCATCGTGGTCAGAAACGGGGAGGGTGCCATCACCCATTACCACGGCTACGTGATGGACATCACCGCGCAGAAAATGGCGGAAGAGGCGTTGCGGGAGCGCGAGCAGCGTTACCGCGAAATTTTCGACAACGCCGTCGAAGGCATTTACCTGCTGGAGGTGACCGAGGACGGGCGTTTCCGCAATCTCGACATCAACCCCGCGCTCGTGGCATCGACCGGAATTCCGCGCGAAGCCATGATAGGCCGCTATGTGGACGAGACGGTGGACGCGGAAACCGGGCGCGCCATCGTGGAAAAATATAGGCGCTGTCTGGCGGCGGCGAGCACGATTCAGGAAAGCATCGAACTCGACCTGCCGTCGGGCAAACGCTTCTACGATTCGATCATCACGCCCATCGAATTCGGCGGGCGCATCCACCGTCTGATCGGCATCTCGCGCGACATCACCGAACTCAAGCGTGCCGAGTTCGAGCTCAAAGCCTCGCGCGAGCAGTTGCGCGGCCTGACCGCGCAACGCGAACGGGCGCGCGAGGAAGAGCGCAAATACATCGCGCGCGAAGTCCACGACGAGCTGGGGCAAATCCTGACCGGATTAAAATTGAACATCTCCGTGCTCGACCACAAATTTGCGGCAGGCTCGCCGCCCTTGCGCGAGCATCTGAAAGAGACGTTGATGCTGACCGACCGCGCGCTGGAAGTGGCGCGCAACGTGGCTGCCGCCTTGCGCCCCGCTGCGCTGGATATGGGCATCGTATCCGCGCTGGAATGGCTGACCGGCCGCTACGGGGCCAATGCTGGCCTGCGCTGCGAACTGCGCATCGCGGAAGGTGAGTTCCCGCTCGAAGAACGCCACGCCATCGCCCTGTTTCGCATCGTGCAGGAATCGCTGACCAATGTGACCCGATATGCGAATGCCGATAAAGTCGTCATCGACCTGAACAAAGATGCGTCTGATTACGTTTTGAAAGTACGCGACAACGGGGTTGGTTTCGACACGGGCAACGTCAAGCCGGATTCGTTCGGCCTGGTCGGTATCCGCGAGCGCGCCCTCATGTTGGGCGGAAGTATTGCCATCAGCAGCGCGCCGGGCGATGGAACCGAGATTGCGGTGCGCATCCCAATGAAAAGTATTTTGGAGGAATCGTGATAAGAGTATTGATTGCCGACGATCATGTCATCGTGCGTAGTGGGTTGAAGCAACTATTCGAGTTGATGGGTGACATCACGGTGGCGGGCGAAGCGATTAACGGCGATGAAGTGCTGGCTGCGCTGCAACCGGGGAAGTTCGATCTGCTTCTGCTCGACCTCACCATGCCCGGTATCAGCGGCATCAATCTCATTGCGCGCATACGGACGGAGGATGCCGCTCTGCCGATTCTGGTGCTCAGCATGCATAACGAATTGCAAATCGCCAAACGCGTGCTGCAAGCGGGAGCATCGGGTTACGTCACCAAAGGCAGCGAACAGGAAACGCTGATGTCGGCCATCCGCAAAGTTGCCGCAGGAGGCCGCTATATAGACCCCGTTGTCGCCGAGCAGATGATGTTCGAAAAACCGGTGCAGGGTGAAGCTGCGCCGCATGAACGTCTTTCCGAACGCGAGCTACTCATCATGAAACTCTTCGCTAAAGGCAAAGGGGTCAACGCGATAGCCAAGGAACTATTCATCAGCAATAAAACCGTCAGCACCCATAAAGCCCGCCTGATACAAAAATTGAATTTCCAAAGCAATGCGGAACTGGTGCGCTATGCGGTCGATCACGGCTTGATTGAATAATCCTAAAAACCGCAGTTGATGTGTTTGCAGATGCGAATACATCCGCCCCTATCAACCAATAGGAGCCCCCCGGCTATGCCGGGGGGGGGAGTAGAAGTTTGACAGATACGGGAGTCCATCTGCGACACTCCGAACGTGAGCCGCCAAGCACACGAAGAAAGGAGAACCGAGATGGACGACAGCGCAAGCTTAAGCCATAGCAAATGGGAGTGCAAATACCACGTAGTATTCATACCGAAGTGCAGAAGGAAAACCCTGTATATCCAGTTGCGGCCGCACCTTGGAGAAGTGCTCAAGAGACTGGCCGAATACAAAGAGTGCAGGATAGAAGAAGGGCATCTGATGCAGGATCACATACTGATCTCGATCCCGCCGAAGTATGCAGTGTCACAGGTGGTGGGATATATCAAAGGAAAAAACGCGATCCATCTGGCGCGGGTGTATGGGGAAAACAGGCGCAACTTTGTAGGGCAACACTTTTGGGCGAGAGGATATTTCGTATCAACGGTAGGGCGAGACGAAAAGCCGATACGGGAATACATCCGCACCCAAGAAGCAGAGGACAAACGCCTAGACCAGATGAACCTATGGCGCTGACCCGCCACCGAAAGGTGGCACAAAGGGATGGGGTCGCGTAAGCGCCCCCGTTAAGCCGCTTTGAGCGGCTCACAAGTTAAATTACCCCCGGCAAAGCCGGGGGCTTATTGGGTGAGCCCCTCAAAGGGGCTGATAAAACCGTGAGCCGCCTGAAGGCGGCGGGAGTTTTGCTCCTTCCCCCATGCAGGGGGAAGGTTGGGATGGGGGTAGAAATATTGACTGTGCTCATGTTTAGCTTCTACCCCCTCCCTAACCCTCCCCCTGCATGGGGGAGGGAACAATGCGGCTTAACCCTATCTCTTTTTAATGACTGCCGCAAAGGTCAAACCTTAATGAGTCCCCCGGCATAGCCGGGGGTTTACCCAACTGAATTAATGCCCCCAGCTTTGCCGGGGGATACTTACTGACGCAATGTTTTCCTGTACCAAGATTTATCTCTCCGGGCGCACCCAAAGAAATTCAAATGGTTATCATAAACCATACACGTTTGTCTTTAAGTATCGCGTTTGTCTTGGCATAATCCGCCCCCCACAAATCCCACCAAAGTCCTCTCTTCGCAGAGGACTTTTTAATCCAGTAAATCTATCTATGCTCCCTTCCATCGAACAACGCCTCGCCGCAGAGATCGCGGCCAAACCTGCTCAAATTGCTGCTGCCATTGGCTTGCTGGACGAGGGCGCGACCGTGCCTTTCATCTCGCGCTATCGCAAAGAGGCGACGGGCGGGCTGGACGATATTCAACTGCGTTTGCTGGAGGAGCGGCTGCGTTATTTGCGCGAGTTGGAAGAGCGGCGCGCGGCGATCATCGCGTCGATCACCGAACAGGGCAAGATGACCCCGGCGTTGTTGCAGGCGGTGTCGCTGGCGACCGACAAGACGCATCTGGAAGATTTGTATCTGCCGTATAAGCCGAAGCGCCGTACCAAGGCGCAGATCGCGCTGGAGGCGGGGCTGGAGCCGTTGGCGGATGCGCTGTTGGCGAACCCGACACTGAACCCGGAAGAGGAGGCGGCGAAGTATTTGCGCGAGCCTTTCACCAGCGCGGCGGGCGACAACAACCCCGGCGTGGCGGATGCGAAGGCGGCGCTGGATGGCGCGCGGCAAATTTTGATGGAGCGTTTTGCCGAGGATGCGAACCTGCTGCAATCGCTGCGCGAATATGTGCAGGAGCACGGCGTGGTGGAATCGAAAGTGATCGCGGGCAAGAACGACGCGGCGGAAAAGTATGCCGACTATTTCGATTATTCCGAATCCATCAACACCATGCCCTCGCACCGCGCGCTGGCGGTGTTTCGCGGTCGGCGCGAGGAGATGCTGGATGTGCAACTGCGCCTGGATAGCGAGGAGGAGAAGCCGACCTGGAGCGCGCCGCACAATCCGTGCGAGGCGCGCATTGCCGCGCGTTTCAACATCAAAGATATGAGCCGTCCCGCCGACCGCTGGCTGCTGGACACGGTGCGCTGGACATGGCGCGTGAAGTGTTTCATGCATCTGGAAACGGAGTTGATGGGCGCGCTACGCGCCAAGGCCGAGACCGAGGCCATCAACGTGTTCGCGCGCAATCTGAAAGCGTTGTTGTTGGCCGCACCCGCCGGACCGCGCGTGACGATGGGGCTGGACCCCGGCATCCGCACCGGGGTGAAGGTGGCGGTGGTGGATGAGACCGGCAAGGTGGTGGATACCGCCACCGTCTATCCGCACCAGCCGCGCAACGATTGGGATGGGTCGCTGCACACGTTGTCGCAACTGGCCGCGAAGCACCGTGTGGCGGTCATCTCCATTGGCAACGGCACGGCTTCGCGCGAGACGGATAAGCTGGCGCGCGACCTCATTAAGCTGCGCCCCGAATTAAACATGACCAGTATCGTCGTTTCGGAAGCGGGCGCGTCGGTGTATTCCGCCTCTGAATTTGCCTCGAAAGAATTGCCGGAACTGGATGTCAGCTTGCGCGGCGCGGTGTCCATCGCGCGCCGCCTGCAAGACCCGCTGGCCGAGCTGGTGAAGATTGATCCAAAGTCTATTGGTGTCGGCCAATACCAGCACGACGTGAGCCAGTTTCAGTTGGCGCGTTCGCTGGATGCGGTGGTGGAAGATTGCGTGAACGCCGTGGGCGTGGATGTGAACACCGCGTCGGTGCCTTTGCTGGCGCGCGTTTCCGGCTTGAGCAGCAGCGTGGCGCAGGCCATCGTGAATCAGCGCGATTTGAAAGGAAGATTCAGCAGCCGCGCCGAACTGCGTGACGTGCCGCGTCTGGGCGACAAGACGTTTGAACAGGCGGCGGGATTCCTGCGCATCATGGGCGGCAATGATCCGCTCGATGCCTCCGCCGTTCACCCCGAATCGTACCCGCTGGTGCAAAACATCCTCGCCGACATCAAGCAAGAGATCAAAGCCGTGATCGGCAACAGCGGCTTGCTCAAGTCGCTCAATCCGTCGAAATATGCGAACGAGCAATTCGGCGTGCCCACCATCAGCGACATCCTGAAGGAACTGGAAAAACCGGGACGCGATCCGCGCCCGGAATTCACCACCGCGACGTTCAAGGATGGCGTGGAAGCGCTGTCCGATTTGCGGCCTGACATGATCCTCGAAGGCGTGGTCACCAATGTGGCTGCGTTCGGCGCGTTCGTGGATATTGGCGTGCATCAAGATGGGCTGGTGCATATCTCGGCGCTCGCCGACAAGTTCGTCAAAGACCCGCACACCGTGGTGAAGGCCGGGCAGGTGGTGAAAGTGAAAGTGCTGGAAGTGGACGAAAAGCGCAAACGCATCGCGCTGACCATGCGCCTGACCGACAGCGCGCCGCAAGCGGGAAGCAAGCCGGACGTGGCGCAGCGCGATAATCGCAGTGCGGGTAAGGGTGCGAGCAGCAAACCCAGTCGCGCGCCCGTTGTAGCGCCTACAGGGGCGATGGCGGCGGCGTTCTTGAAGTTGAAGGGGTGATGTTCGTGCGCTGATTTTTTGTGTGCGGAATTTTGAAAAAGGCCGGGCGAATTCGTCTGGCCTTTTTTGTTATGCCTATTGGGTATTGTCTGTGTCAATGGAAAAAACACACACTCACAGTATTGGTGATTTTTTACGCTGTCAAAGGCACAATGCTGTTAGATTGTAACGATCACTTCTAATGCGCTGATTATGCTATCCATACGTTCAAGCGGCATCCTGCTTCACCCCACTTCTTTGCCCGGCCAGTTTGGCTCGGGCGATTTCGGTTCAGGCTCATATCAGTTCGTCGATTGGCTGGTCAGCGCCGGGCAAAGCTATTGGCAAATTCTTCCTCTAGGCGAAGTCGGGCCGGGCAATTCGCCTTACATGAGTTGTTCCGCGTTCGCCGGAAATATGTTGCTGATCGATCTGGAAGAGTTGGCGAAGCAGGGCTGGCTTGAGGCAGGCGATCTGATTCCGCATCCCGAATTTAAATCCGAGCGTGTCGATTACGATCTGGTTAAAACTTTTCGCATGCAGCGTTTGCGGCTTGCGGCGCAGCGTTTTTTCGCGCAGCAGGACAAAAGCAATCGCGCGGCTTATGCCGAATTTTGCGAGCAGGAAAAATACTGGCTGGATGACTATGTGCTGTTCAAAGCGATTGGCGAGAACGAGCAGGGGCGGGAGTGGAGCGAATGGCCGGCAGCGTTGGTCAGGCGCGATCCTCAGGCGCTTGCCGAGGCCGGCAGGCAATATGCCGCTGAGATTGAGTTCTGGAAATTTTGTCAGTGGTGTTTCGCGCGGCAGTGGTTTGCGTTAAAGCAATATGCAAGCGATAAGGGCGTGCGCTTTATCGGCGATGTGCCGATTTTTGTGGCGTACCACAGCGACGATGTCTGGGCGCATCAGGATTTGTTCGAGCTGGATGCGAACGGTAGGCCGACCATCGTGGCGGGAGTGCCGCCGGATTATTTCAGTGAGACCGGCCAATTGTGGGGGAATCCGCTTTATCGCTGGGATGCGCATGAGCAGTCTGGATACGACTGGTGGATAGCCCGTTTGAAACATGCATTGCATTTGTTCGATCTGGTTCGTATCGACCATTTCCGGGGCTTTGTGAATTATTGGGCAATTCCGGTCGGCGAACTCACTGCGATCAACGGGCAATGGCTGCCTGGACCGGGCGAGAAGCTGTTTGAGGCGTTCCAGCATGCTTTTGGAAGGCTACCTATCATCGCCGAGGACTTGGGGCTGATAACGCACGATGTGATCGAACTACGCGACAAATTCAAACTGCCCGGCATGCGCGTGCTGCAATTCGCTTTCGGCGAAGACGAACGCAATCTTTTTTTACCGCACCACTATGTGGACAATTCGGTGGCCTATACCGGGACGCACGACAACGACACCAGCGTGGGTTGGTGGCATTCGGCCAAAGAGCACGAGAGTAACTTTGCCCAGCATTATCTGAGTAGCGACGGTCACGAGATCAACTGGAAGATGATTGATGCGATCTCGGGTTCCGCATCGAATACGGTGATCTATCCGCTACAGGATGTGATCGGGCTGAACGGCGAGCATCGGATGAATTTGCCCGGAACGTCTATGGGTAACTGGGAATGGCGCTTTTCCTGGGATCAATTAACCAGCGACGATACGGCGAGATTGGCCGAATTGACTGCGGCGAACATGCGCAACACGCGAGCGGATTGATTGTGGCTGCGGTGAGTTAGCGCCTGAAAAACAAAAGAGGGTTGGATTTTTCAATCCAACCCTCTTCTAAAATTTCCTCCAAGAGTGAGTGCGAGTCTGAAACGCTACAACTGCACTACACTTTTTTCGGGGGAATTTTTATTTTTTAACGCCGTTTACAGCAGCCTTCAGTGTTGCACCAGCCTTGAATGCGGGAGCTTTGGATGCTTTGATCTTCAGCTCTGCGCCTGTGGCAGGGTTGCGGCCTGTGCGGGCTGCGCGTTTACGAACTTCGAAAGTACCGAAGCCAACCAAGGCAACGTTGTCACCCTTTTTCAGAGTGGCGGTAATGATTTCGATCAGAGCTGCGATATTGCGGTCTGCGTCAGCCTTGCTGCTACCTGTTTTGCTGGAAAGTGCGTCAATCAGTTCTTTACGGTTCATACGTTTCTCCTGTTAGTTTGGGGTTGAATCAACTCCGACGCGGATTGTTGTAGATATTCTTTGGTTTTGCAACAGGAAAAAATATCTATGTCTCCTCAATGAGCCATATTCCGACTTGAGAATACGGCTGGTGCCCGGAACCGGAATCGAACCGGTACGCTGGTTTCATCCAAGCGACGGATTTTAAGTCCGTTGTGTCTACCAATTTCACCACCCGGGCAGGCTGTGCAAAGATGCGCAATCCATTTGCATTTTCGGAGTCGCGCATTATACAGATGAGCTTGTAATGAATGAGTGCGATGATGAAGCAGATATGTGAAATATTTATCTTAACTTTCTTGACACATTTCGCTTAATCCATATAATGCGAACCTCGTTTTTACGCGGGAATAGCTCAGTTGGTAGAGCGATACCTTGCCAAGGTATAGGTCGAGAGTTCGAGTCTCTTTTCCCGCTCCAAATTCTAAGGGAAAGCTTTTTAGCTTTCCCTTATGTTTTGAAGCTACACGGCGCGATAGCAAATCGGTTATGCCCCGGATTGCAAATCCGGTTAGCCCAGTTCGACTCTGGGTCGCGCCTCCATCGTATGTTGTTTTGATTTGTTTTGCGTTTGCGGGAATAGCTCAGTTGGTAGAGCGATACCTTGCCAAGGTATAGGTCGAGAGTTCGAGTCTCTTTTCCCGCTCCATTCATCATGGTGAAGCCTATTGGCTTCACCATTTTTTTTGAATGCGGCAATAAAAAATCCCTGCGCCAAGGCAGGGATTTGATTTGTTCCGGTTACAGCAAGAAGTCTGAGCAAGTCTGAATCTGGAGCGGGTTTCGCAAATTACTTTGCAACCTGTTTTTCTCTGATTTCGTCCAACGTCTTGCAATCAATACAAAGTGTGGCGGTGGGGCGAGCTTCCAGGCGGTTTAAACCGATCTCTACGCCGCATTTATCGCAAAAACCATAATCCCCCGCTTCGATTCTGCCCAACATTTTGTCGATGTTCTTGATGAGCTTGCGTTCGCGGTCACGATTGCGCAACTCAAGGCTCATGTCTGATTCCTGGCTGGCGCGGTCATTCGGGTCGGCAAAAACCGTTGCTTCGTCTTGCATGGTATGCACGGTTCGATCAATGTCCTGACTCAAACCAAGTTTGATCTCATTCAGGATGTTGCGAAAATGATCGAGCTGCTTGGAATTCATATAGTCCTCCCCTTTTTTTGCTTTATATGGGGCGGAAGTTTTATTCGCTAGTGCTGACATTGTGACGTTCTCCAAGGAGGGCTGAATTTTTCAAGCGGGCTTTAATACCAGAAACGATTTTGAGTCGCAACAAAAAAATATGTTGGATTTGACTATAAAATCCTAACGCATTGTTTTTTTAGCATATCAATCAATTTGATAAGTGGCAGGCCGATTAAGGCGTTGGGGTCGTCGCCTTCAATTCGCTGAATCAGCGCAATTCCCAACCCCTCAGACTTGGCGCTCCCGGCACAATGGTATGGTTGTTCTTTTAAGAGATAGCGTTCAATCTCGTCATCGCTTAGATCGCGGAAGCTAACTTTTGTTTCTACCAGTGCGGTCTGGATGTCGCTTGTGCGAGCATTCAACAAACTTACGGCGGTGTAAAAGCTAACGGCTTTTCCGCGCATGGCGCGGAGTTGGCGCACGGCATTGTCGTGGGTGAGCGGTTTTCCCAATTGCTGCCCCTCCAGCAGTGCTACCTGGTCTGAGCCTATGATGAGTGCGTTCGGGTGTTGTTGTGCCACAGCGTGTGCTTTGATCTGTGACAGGCGCTGAGCGGTGTGTTGGGGGCTTTCTCCTGCCAAGGGTGTTTCATCGACATCAGGTGATGCAGTTTGAAATGCCAGTTGTAGCGTGGAAAGCAACTGGCTCCTATATATCGAGGTTGAAGCCAGTACAATCGGTTGAGAATTCAAGATATTCCTTATGCGCGTCTTTGACAGAGGGGGACGGAATATATATCATGCGCGCCTCATGTTTGCACAGCCTTTAATTGACGGGATGGACTTTGCCCGCATCGGCAGGGAGTTGCACGGTGAAATACCGGTCAAGTCGCTGTCCAGGCTGGGCGATATGCTGGTGAAATCCGATGGATCGTTGACCTATACAGTGCGCGGTTTGCGCGAAGGTGATCGATACATGCTGGAAGTTGCACTTGGTGGCGTGTGTTATTTGCGCTGTCATCGTTGTTTGGGTGAAATCGAATACCCGGTTGATATAACGACGCGCTTGCAATTGGTTTCTGCCGAACAGTTGGATGAAATTGATGCAAATGACGATGAGATGGAATGCATCGAAGCGTCGTCGCAGATTGATGTGCTTGCATTGGTTGAAGATGAGTTGATATTGGGTCTTCCTTTTGCACCCAAGCATCCTGAAGGGACTTGTAGTCCTGATATTGAGGGGTTGCAGCAATCCGCCAATGCTTTTTCGGTATTGGCGAATTTAAAAAAGAAGCATTAGAGTTGTTTTTTGTGAGGAGTTAACATGGCAGTTCAGCAGAATAAAAAATCCCCGTCCAAGCGTGGGATGCATCGCGCGCACGATTTCTTGACCGCACCGGCACTGGCCGTTGAGCCAACTACCGGCGAACCTCATCTGCGTCACCACATCAGCCCCAGCGGCTACTACCGTGGCAAAAAGGTAGTCAACACCAAGAGCGAATAAGCTCCTTGCACGATTTTTATATGCATCCCTTTCTTCGGGGTGCTCCGTGCTTGACCATTTTCTCGAAATTGAGGATCGCCTAGTGGATGTGACAATTGCCATTGATGCCATGGGAGGCGACCATGGGGTGTCTGTAACCGTTCCTTCAGCAATCACCTACCTTAATAAACATCCTGGCGACACCATTGTTATGGTCGGCTTGCCGGATGCGATTGAGGCAGAATTGCTGGCTTTAGGGGTTTCAGGCAACCACCCGCGCCTGCGTGTTCATGCGGCGACCGAAGTGGTCGGTATGGATGAGCAGCCGCAATCCGCATTGCGCGGTAAAAAAGACTCCTCCATGCGAGTCTCGATAAATCTCGTCAAGAGCGGGGAGGCTGTTGCCTGTGTTAGCGCCGGAAATACCGGTGCGCTGATGGCAACCGCCAGATATGTGCTTAAGACACTCCCCGGAATAGATCGCCCAGCGATTGCCTCATTCCTGCCCACTAATAAAGGGCAGGTTTGTATGCTGGACTTGGGGGCGAATGTTGATTGCACGGCTGAACATTTGCTGCAATTTGCGCTGATGGGAAGTACCCTGGTCTCGGCTTTGGAGCACAAGGAAAATCCGACGGTCGGCCTGCTGAATATCGGTAGCGAAGATATCAAGGGCGGAGAAATGGTGAAGCAGGCTGCCGAATTGTTGCGAAAAAGCGACCTGAATTTCTATGGAAACGTTGAGGGCGATGACATCTTTAAAGGCGTAACCGACGTAGTGGTGTGCGATGGCTTTGTAGGAAATGTCGCACTAAAAACTGCCGAGGGAGTCGCCAAAATGATGGGGGGATTCCTCAAAGAGGGGTTTAGCCGCAATCCGTTGACCAAGTTTGCCGCACTGGTGTCCATGCCAGTACTCAAAGCATTCAAACATCGTCTGGATCACCGTCGTTATAACGGTGCCAGTTTCCTTGGCTTAAAAGGTATAGTAGTTAAAAGTCACGGCTCTGCCGACTCATTCGCTTTTCTTTGCGCCATAGAGCGCGCCGCCGAAGAAGCGCGAGGCGGAATGTTGAGCCATATTAGTGAGCATGTAGAAAAGTGGCATCATGCACGCCAAACAAATACAGGGGAGGCGCTTTGACCTATTCAAAAATAATCGGCACGGGCAGTTATCTGCCAGCCAAGGTGCTGACCAATTACGATCTTGAGAAAATTGTCGAGACAACCCACGACTGGATTTTTTCGCGAAGCGGCATCATGGAACGCCATATCGCGGCGGAAAATGAACTGACCAGCGATCTCGCTTTGCAAGCCAGTCTGAAAGCGATTGAGGCATCCGGCATTGATGCCAATGAAATTGATCTCATCATTGTGGCAACCACATCCCCGGATATGTCATTCCCCAGCACTGCCTGTGTTTTGCAGGATAAGTTGGGTATTAAAAATGGCGGCCCTGCTTTCGACATTCAGGCGGTGTGTGGTGGTTTTGTTTATGCCCTTAATACAGCAGATTTGTATATTCGCGCAGGACAGGCCAAGACCGTGCTGGTGGTTGGTGCCGAAGTTCTGTCGCGCATGCTGGACTGGAATGATCGCACGACTTGTGTGTTGTTCGGCGACGGAGCGGGGGCTGTGGTTGTGCGCGCTTCTGACAAACCGGGTATCGTCGCTGCAAAATTACATGCCGATGGCCGTCATCGCAAAATGCTAACCGCTGCCCCCTTGATATCAATGGATGGTCAGGCTGTATTTAAATTTGCAGTCAAAGTGTTAAGCGATGTTGTTGAGGAGTTGCTGGAAGAGCAGAAGCTGGCCGGATCAGACATAAATTGGCTGGTTCCACACCAAGCAAACATCCGCATCATCGAAGCGACGGCAAAGAAACTTGGTTTGAAAATGGAAAATGTCGTGCTGACAGTCGCTAATCATGGCAATACTTCAGCTGCTTCAATTCCGCTCGCTTTGGATACAGCCGTTCGAGATGGACGTATCAAAGCCGGACAAAATATCTTGATCGAGGCCGTAGGTGGAGGGTTCACCTGGGGCGCAGCTCTTATCAAATGGTAGATTCAAATGACTAAGTTCGCTTTTGTATTTCCCGGACAAGGCTCCCAATCGCGCGGCATGATGAACGGTTATGCCGATTACTCCGCCGTGCGCGACACGTTTACCGAGGCATCAGACGTGTTGAAACAGGATTTGTGGCAGCTGGTAGCTGAAGGCAACGATGCAGATTTGAACGCCACGGTGAATACCCAGCCGATTATGCTGACTGCCGGTGTGGCGGTGTACCGCGCCTGGCAATCGCAAAACGGCGCGAAGCCAGCCATCATGGCTGGGCACAGTCTGGGCGAATACACGGCTTTGGTTGCCGCAGGCGCTTTGAGCTTTGCCGATGCGTTGCCGCTGGTGCGCTATCGTGCGCAATGTATGCAACAAGCCGTACCGGAAGGTGTGGGCGGCATCGCTGCGATTCTCGGACTGGACGACGACGCAGTGCGCGCCGTCTGTGCCGAAGGTGCTCAGGGCGAAGTGCTGGAAGCGGTAAACTACAATTCTGCCGGGCAAGTGGTTATTGCCGGGAATCGTGGCGCGGTTGAGCGCGGCATGGAATTGGCCAAAGCCAAAGGCGCGAAACGCGCCATCATGTTGCCGATGAGTGTGCCGTCGCATTGCAGCTTGCTGAAGGGCGCGGCGGAACAATTGCGAGCCTATCTGGATAATGTTGCCGTGCAAACCCCGCTTATTCCGGTGCTACACAATGCCGATGTCGCCGCATATGATGATGCAGCCAAAATCAAGGACGCGCTGGTGCGCCAGTTGTATTCGCCAGTGCGTTGGGTGGAAACTGTGTTGGAATTTGGCAAGCAGGGTATTACTCACAATGCGGAATGCGCGCCGGGCAAAGTGCTGGCAGGCTTGAATAAGCGCATCGATACCAATCAACAGGCGATGGCAATCAACGACGGCGACGCGCTGAAGTCGGCTTTGAGTCTGTTTGCATAAATTATTTTCGTTGGCTGTGTTAAGGAGAATATGATGAGTTTAAAAGGAAAAACAGCTCTGGTTACGGGTGGCGCTCGCGGAATCGGTAAAGCGATTGCTCTGAAATTGGCTAGACGCGGTGCGAATGTCGCTGTTCTCGATATGGGCTTGGCTCCTGAAACAGTCGAAGAAATTGAGGCGCTTGGGGTAAATGCCATCAGCCTTGAAGCCAATGTTACAAAACTGGAATCGGTAGAGAAGGCCGTCGAGCAAGTGATTGCCACGTTCGGCAGTCTCGATATGGTCGTCAACAATGCCGGGATCACCAAAGATAACCTTTTCTTGCGCATGAAACCGGAAGAGTGGGATATGGTGCTTTCGGTCAATCTGACCGGTGCATTTAATGTGTGCAAGGCCGTTAATAAACAGATGTTTAAGCAACGTTCCGGCAAGATTGTAAATATCGCATCGGTGGTCGGGCAGATGGGCAATGCAGGGCAAGCCAACTATGCCGCGTCCAAGGCTGGCCTTATTGGTCTGACCAAGACTCTGGCAAGAGAGTTCGCAGCGCGCAATATTCAAGTCAATGCGGTTGCTCCCGGGTTTATCAATACGGAAATGACTGAAAAGCTTCCTGCTGAGGTAAAGCAGCATTTTGTAAATAACATCCCGGCTGGCACTTTCGGCAGCGCCGAGAATGTCGCCGATGCGGTGGCTTTTCTTTGCAGTGCCGATGCGGATTATGTAACGGGTCAAGTCATCAATGTTGATGGCGGAATGGTCATGTCTTAGTAGTGGTGCGGGTAGTTTGGAAATCGGCGCGAGTTTGATAGAATACTCGGGCTTTTTTGTACTTTAATTAAAACGGGAGTAATGCAATGTCCAATAACGAACAACGTGTAAAGAAAATCGTCGCAGAGCAGCTGGGCGTAAATGAATCTGAAGTCAAGAACGAATCCTCTTTTGTGAATGATTTGGGTGCCGACTCTCTGGATACAGTGGAGCTGGTGATGGCATTGGAAGAAGAATTCGGCGTTGAAATTCCCGATGAAGATGCAGAAAAGATCACTACCGTACAACAAGCACTTGATTACGTGAATACGCATTCCAAGTAATTTTGTTTCAAGGTTTCATTCCTTCATACATCGGAGTCCAGTTTGGCTAAGCGTAGAGTCGTAGTAACCGGCTTGGGTGCAGTGACACCCGTCGGTAATGGGGTCGCTGCAACATGGCAAAATATTGTGGCAGGGAAATCCGGCATTGGCCGCATCACACGTTTCGACCCTTCGGCATTTGCCAGCCAAATCGCCGGGGAAGTTAAGGACTTCGATGTCACGCAATTCATTCCTGCCAAGGACGCTCGTCGCATGGATCGCTTCGTGCATCTCGGTTTGGCTGCCGGAGTAGAGGCGTTCAAGGACTCCGGCTTGGAAGTGACCGAGCAAAACGCGGATCGTATCGGCGTGTGTATCAGTTCGGGCATCGGCGGTCTGCCGATGATTGAGGATACATACAATGACTATCTGGCAGGTGGACCGCGCAAGATTTCCCCGTTCTTTATCGCTGGAACGATTATCAATATGATTTCCGGCAATCTCTCCATTTTGTTTGGCTTGCGTGGTCCCAATTTTGCGGTCGTTTCGGCCTGCACCACGGGCACGCACAGCATTGGAGAGGCAATGCGCATGATTCAGTATGGTGATGCCGATGCGATGGTCGCCGGAGGCTCGGAGTCATCCGTTTCGGCTTTGGCCATCGGCGGTTTCGCTGCATCCCGTGCGCTTTCAACGCGGAACGATGACCCGACAACGGCAAGCCGTCCTTGGGACAAAGACCGTGATGGTTTCGTGCTGGGCGAGGGTTCGGGCGTATTGGTGCTGGAAGAATATGAGCATGCCAAAGCGCGAGGTGCAAGGATTTATGCAGAGCTAAGCGGTTACGGAATGAGTGCGGATGCCTATCACATCACCGCACCAAATATGGACGGACCCAAGCGCAGCATGCTCAACGCGATGCGCGATGCCGGAATCACACCCAACCAAGTGCAATACGTCAATGCGCACGGAACCTCGACTCCGTTGGGCGACAAGAATGAAACCGAGGCGATCAAGGCGGCTTTTGGAAGCCATGCCAAGAAATTGGTGGTGAATTCCACCAAGTCCATGACTGGGCATTTGCTGGGCGGAGCGGGCGGATTGGAGTCTCTGGTCTGCGTGCTGGCATTGCATCATCAGATTTCTCCTCCAACCATCAATATCTTCGAGCAAGATCCAGAATGCGACTTGGATTTCTGCGCAAATACTGCTCGCAACATGAAGATCGACGTGGCCATCAATAACAACTTTGGCTTTGGCGGAACCAACGGAACGCTGGTATTCCGTAAAGTCTGATCTTCGGCAGAGATGCTGGTCAACGGCTTGCCAAGCGGTTCTGTCAATGCCGAAGACCGTGGTCTGTCTTATGGAGACGGTGTATTTCGCACCTTGCAAATCAGGCGAGGTGCACCGGCATCCTGGCTTCGCCATTACTTCAAGCTTAAGCGCGACTGCGATGCTCTTAAGATCATTTGCCCCCCCATAGATCTGTTATTCGCCGAACTCCAATCACTCTGTGCTTCTCAGCAGGATTGCGTCGCAAAAATCATCATCACGCGCGGAGTAGGTCAGAGGGGATATGCTCCAACCGCTTGTGAGGATGCCACTCGAATTATCAGTATCAGTGCAACGCCGCGATACGATCCAAACTACTTTTCCGCCGGCATCGCACTGCATGTATGTCAGCTTAAGCTGGGGCATCAACCATTATTGGCAGGAATCAAGCACCTTAACCGCCTTGAAAATGTGCTTGCCGCCAGAGAATGCCAGGAAGCCAACTTTCCTGAAGGCTTGTTGGAAGACGAGTGCGGGCTTGTTATCTCTGGTACTCGATCCAACCTATTCGTCTTGCATGGTGGAACACTTTACACTCCCGATCTGAGCCAATGCGGGGTGGCTGGTGTGCAACGCGAGCGCGTGATTGCTTGGGCAGATAAACACGGCCTCCCTTGTATAATCAAGCAAATCAATATGGATGAATTGCTGAATGCGGATGAGATTTTTATGGTGAATAGCGTGTTCGGGTTGTGGCCGGTTCGCGAATTTGCCAGTTACCAGCGTGCTTCCCATCCTGTCGCATGGAAAATTCAAGAGTGGCTGAACGATGAAAATTAATACAAAACTAGCAAGTGAGCTCGTTTTTTTGCTCCTGATCCTAGCAGGAGCGACTATCTTTCTGGTATTTAGGCCTATTCCGTTGTCCCAAAAACCGCTTGAATTTACGCTCAATCAAGGTAGTAGCCTGAAGAGCGCCGCGACTCAAATGAAACAAGCCGGTGTTTTGGAAAGCGAATGGTCGTTTGTTTGGCTTGCACGAGGTATGGGGAAAGCAGGCCAGATCAAGTATGGTAATTACCAGCTAGAAAAAGATGTTTCACTGTTTGAGCTCCTCGGCATAATTAGTTCAGGGAGGACGGAGCTAAGTCGCGCAATCATCATCGAAGGAATTACATTCAAAGACTTGCGCGCCTTGCTGAATGCTCATCCGGGACTGCGTCACGACAGTTTGTCTTTATCGGATGATGAAATATTGCAGCGCATCGGAGCGGTTGAGCCGGATGCTGAAGGATTGTTCTTTCCTGATACCTACAATTTTTCCAGCGGGAGTAGCGACCTTGCAGTGTTAAAGCGAGCCTACCAAACGATGCAACGTCGTTTGCAAGAAAGCTGGGATAAGCGTGAACCAGACCTGCCGTTTGAAACCCCTTTCCAGGCACTGATACTGGCCTCCATCGTAGAAAAAGAGACTGGACAGCCCAGCGACCGCACCATGGTTGCCTCCGTGTTCGTAAACCGCTTGCGCAAACACATGCGTTTGCAGACCGATCCCACGGTAATTTACGGTATGAGCGAAAATTTTGACGGCAATCTACGCAAGCGCGATTTAACCGCCGACACTGCATATAATACCTACACCCGCAACGGACTGACTCCGACCCCTATTGCTTTGCCCGGCTTGGCTTCAATTGAGGCGGTTTTGCACCCGGCGCACAGCAAAGCACTTTACTTTGTGGCGCGCGGGGATGGCAGTTCGTATTTTTCAGAATCCTTGATTGAACATAACAACGCGGTCAACCGCTACCAACTAAAATGAACACGGCAAAATTCATCACCTTTGAAGGCGTAGATGGGGCAGGGAAGAGCACCCATCTGGAATGGTTCGCCAATGCCCTGCGCCAGCGCGGCATCGACTTGCTGATAACGCGAGAACCGGGCGGTACGCCGTTAGGCGAACGTCTGCGCGAAATATTGTTGAACCAGCCCATGCATGCCGAGACCGAAGCCATGCTGATGTTTGCGGCACGCCGCGAGCATGTGGAGCAAGTCATCCGTCCGGCTTTACAACGCGGCACATGGGTTATCTCCGACCGTTTCACTGATGCCAGCTTCGCTTATCAGGGCGGGGGCAGGGGTGTGCCGCTGGCCAAACTTGAACAACTGGAACAGTGGGTGCATGGCGACCTGCAACCCGCCCTAACCCTGCTGTTCGATATTCCGATTGAAATCGCACGGCAGCGACTGGCCAACAACGTCAGCCTGGATCGTTTTGAGCAGGAACGTGGTGATTTCTTCGAGCGGGTGCGTCAGGCATATCTCGCCCGTGCGGCCAAAACACCACAACGTTTTGCCGTCATTCATGCCGAGAAAACCATGCCGGAAGTTCAGCAGGCACTGGCGAAGATCGTCGCATCGCTTTGAAATGAAAACACTCTATCCATGGCAAACCGAATCTTGGCGAACCCTGCAAGGACTTCGTGGCAGACTGCCGCACGCACTGTTGCTGAAAGGCGCACAAGGGATAGGCAAGCTTGATCTGGCGCTCAATTTCACTCAATCTCTGTTGTGCGAGAAGCCGAATACTGATGGATTAGCCTGTCAAAAATGCAATTCATGTCATTGGTTTGAGCAGGATAGCCACCCCGATTTTCGTCTCATCCAGCCCGACGCACTGACTGCCGTCGAAGATGGCGAGGAAAAACCCGGTGGAAAAAAACCTTCCCGCGAAATTTCTGTGGATCAGATTCGCGACCTGTCGAATTTCGCCAACGTATCGGCACATTGTGGCGGCTATCGCGTAGTGGTTATACATCCGGCAGAAGCGATGAACACCAATGCGGCCAATTCCCTGCTCAAAACGCTGGAAGAACCCAGCGATAACTTGTTGTTTCTTCTGGTCACTCACAAGCCGCAACAACTACTGCCGACCATCCTTAGTCGCTGCCTTAGTTTTGCCGTGCACACTCCAACGCGCGAGGACGGCACAGCATGGCTGGCGCAGCAAGGGGTCAAGCATCCCGAGCAGGCCCTCGCGCAAACTGGTTTCGCTCCTTTGCAGGCGTTGAACTGGGCGGAGTCGGGCGAGGGGGCGGAGGAACGTAGCATCCTGCTTACCGCTATCCTCCAGCCCGCAAAAATGGATGCGCTGGCGCTGGCCGACAGTTTGCAGCGTAGCGCGCCGGGATATGTAATTCATTGCCTGCAACAATGGTGTCACGATCTGACCAGCGCAAAGATGACCGGCGAAGTGCGCTATTTCCCCGAGCAAACTGAGGAAATCATCAAGCTGACGAGTGCTGTCACCGCAGCGGCGCTGATGCGCTTTCAGAAAGAGCTGCTCGAGGCGCGCCGCGCCGCTTTCCATCCGCTCAATCCCAAGCTCTTTTTGGAATCATTGTTATTGTCGTACCGCCATCTGTTCCCAGCCTGAATATGTTCATCGACTCACACTGTCACCTCAATTTCCCCGGTTTAGCGAACGACCTTGATGCCATTTTCGCCAATATGCGCGCCAATGATGTCTCACATGCACTGTGTGTATCAGTCGATCTGGCGACATTACCTCAAGTGATTGAATTGGCAGAACAACACGATAATCTATACGCATCTGTTGGAGTGCATCCTGATTACGAATTGGAACGCGAACCGACACAGAGTGATTTGGTTCGCTTGGCGCAACATCCCAAAGTAATTGCCGTCGGCGAAACCGGGCTTGATTACTTCCGCCTGACTGGCGATCTAGAGTGGCAGCGCGAACGCTTCCGTACCCATATCCGAGCCGCCAAGCTTTGCAGCAAACCGCTCATCATTCATACCCGATCAGCAGCTGCGGATACCTTACGCATCATGTCCGAGGAAGACGCGGCAAGCGTCGGGGGGGTGATGCACTGTTTTACCGAGAACTTAGAAGTCGCCCAAGCCGCAATCGAGCTTGGGTTCTATATCTCTTTTTCTGGGATTCTAACTTTCAAAAACGCAACCCTCATCAAAGAAGTCGCGCAAAGCATTCCGCTTGAAAAGATTCTGATAGAAACCGATTCGCCATACCTTGCGCCGACTCCTCATCGCGGAAAAACCAATCAACCTGCCTACGTGAAACACGTAGCAGAAGAAATCGCAAAGCTGCGTAATATCTCGCTGGCAGAAGTGGGTGAAGCGACTAGCCTGAATTTCAGAAAATTATTTCTGAAACAGATGTAATTTATTGATATAAAAGGAAATTGCTGATTTAGCTGAATGCAGAACCAATTATCCGAACATCCTTTGTGCGCATAATGTATAGGGTGGCAAGCGTAACCACTTGTTTTGTTTGCGCTATTTGATGGTTTAGTGAAGTTCATAGACGACGAAACTATACCGAGTTTCTGCATGTTCATGATTTTCCGATCTCCTGTCAATGTGTGAGGGTTTTTCATGCCGTCCTCAGTTCCGGCTTTGCTGGACGAATTTTGCGAAGCTGTGGGCCACGAGTACCGAACTTGAACGCATAGGGAAACTGCACTTCCCAATAGCCGTTTTCCTGTACGCGGCCAGACAGTCGACCATCGGACAGAAGGGCACGGATACGGCGCGGGGTTACTTGGAAATGCACAGCGACCGCAGACACAGGAAGCCACGTTTCCAGCTTTTGGCTGTCCCTCTGAATGGCGATATTGACGGCGTTGGCAGCCTTCGCTAACGGGTCGGGTTTCGCTTTCTTCGCAGCTTCAGCCATCTGGTAAACAGCTTCCTCGCGTTGCTGGGCTTCACGTTGTGCCTGTGCTGTAAGCGCAGCAGATTCGGCGCGATACGCCTCCCGTTTTTCTCGGGTCTTTTGTCGGGTTGCGGCCGCTTTTTCCTTTGATGCAGCAGCACTTCCAATGTGGATAATTTCAGCGGTGAAGCTGTCGTGTTCGTCTTTCATCGTGTGGCCTCCTTTTTCGTTACTGTGACGGGAATGGGGAATTGCGTTACTGTTGCGCGTGGCCGTTCATCCACTGACCGCTTGAGGTCAGGGAAGGGCAGCACCGTCGATGCGGGTTTAACGAGGCATTTCGAGGCGTAGTCCTGCCGCCACAGCCGTGCCTGTGCGAACACGTGTTCGATGGTTTCGAGCTGACGAGCATCGAAGCCTCGATCTGTGGGGCTGTACAGCGTGGCACCGCGAAGCGTCCATCCTTCCCATGCAAGACCCGGCAAGGCGTAGCCGCGCAGAATGCGGAGCATCCGGTAAGCCATCCACGGGATGCGTGCGCCGCCCGTTTCCCAGTTCTGAATGGTGCGGGTTGTCACGTCCAACGCTTCGCCAGCTTGGGCACGTGTCAGGCCAGACGCTCTGCGCAGGTCGCGGAAATCCTGCGGGTCGATCCATTTTCGGCGGCTCATCTTCACCCCCCGTATTCCCGGAACTCACGAATTGCCCGAACCTCTTGGAGCTTCTCCCAAAGGGTGGCGATTCCATCCATATCGGCCTCCACGGCCAAACCCTTTTGGATGGCTTGGCGCATAACGATACGGTCACGCTCGACGGCTGAGAGCAGGTGAAGAAATTCGCAGTCTGTCAGTTCGAGGTAGTGATACGGCAGCAGCTTTGGCATGTTCGAAGCCTCGGCATTTGGGGCGGCTTGCGCCGCCCCTGCAATGCCGTTGGCTTCCCCATGGAGTTGATTCCCCTCTGGGCAAAAAGCCTGCGCGCCTTCGGCTTGCTGGTCTGCCAAAGAATGGGAAGGGATAGGGCTGTGACTTTCCTGCACGGTCTGGAGGCAATCGGCTGACAGCCCATGCGGGCTAGTGCCAACGTCAAAAGCAAGAGCGGCGGCATCCTCTCCGGTCTGGAGCGAATCGTAATGGCCGCTCTCGCGGTTGTATCTGCGCGGACGATGCAGCAGCTTGGCAGGCGGAAACACCAGCCAGCGACCGCCATGAGTTTGTTGAGCGCCGAGCACATGGCCACGCTTGACCAGTTGAAGCGCTTGGGACTTGGTAAGGCCTTCCAAGACGGCGAAATCCTTAAGAGGCATACCGCCTTGCTGCTGGTGCTGATCGACGGCACAGGAGATGTATTTCTCGCTCATGACGGCCTCCGTGCAGCTTCCAGACGTTCATTCTCGATGTCCCACTGTGCGCGTATGCAGTCCTCCGCGATCAACCACGCAAGCCAGTCCAACAACAGGAACGGCACAAGCCGGACAGTAATGAAATCGGCCACACGATAGGCATGAACAGGCCATAGGCGCTTGCCGATGTTCCAGACCGCATCAAAGTCCAGTAGGTCGAAGCAAACGCGGCGATACCACCACGCAGCAGCCAGAACGAACAATTCCCACAGGGTGAAGTGCTTGAGGTAATGCATAGCGGTTTTCATGAAAGCCTCCCGCTCGATGCCGATACCGGAACTGTGACAAAGGCGGAACAGTTAGGCGGAATAGTTGTTAGCTGTTTTGTGTCCCCGTTGAAACCGACGAAGCCCATGCGCTGTATGGTATTCGATGGGTTTTGACTGATAACGGTCGTGACACCGTAACGGGAGGCAATCAGTTGCAGAGGTGAAACGGCACGGAAGCCTTGCGCCGTGGGGATTACAGCGGTTTTTAGAGTTTTCTGAGTTTTAGAAAGGCGGTATAGTTGTTTGCTGTTTTGTGTCCCCGTTGAAACCGACGAAACCCATACGCTGTATGGTGTTTGGTGGTTTTCGGGTTTTGCCATGGTTACGCGGTTACGCTGAAAACGGACAGTTATGGCCGTTAGTTGCAGTGGTACTAACACTGCAACTTTGGAAAAACTCACCGCGCCACCGCCGACCGCCACCGTCCGCGCAAGCTCGGCCGCTGTCGTTCTCCGGTAGGGCGCGACAGCTAATCCGGGGGATGTAAAATGCGAAACCGTACCGCGAACCGTTCCAGCTCTGGTTTGGCGTTTGTGCGCATAATGTATATTTCTGTGCTGTTGGCGGCGTTGGGGCTTCATGTCAGCCCTGAAATCGTGTCGTGTGCTTTGCCGCTGATAGGCGCGGCGCTTGCACTTATTCCGCTGTAGAAAAGTTAGCCCATAACGCAAAATTTTCAAAATATAAGGGCGCTGAGTCTATAAAGAAAATTTAATTTTTGCGTTACGGGCTAACGCTTGGAAGGGAGTTTTATGCAGTCTGGCCGATGTCTCAATGAGTTCTGTGCGCAGATTTTTGCGGGAGCGGTTTTGTCGTGTTCGCAAAACGTGGAAGGTGCTTGGAATTTTTACGCGGACGGCTTGCCGCTGTGCGGAATCAGCGGCGCGACGTTCGGATTTAAGAGTGCGGCAAATGGCTATGACTGGATACAGCAAGCCATGGGCAGGAGGGCAGTAGGAGCGCAGAACGCGGACGCGATAGGGCGATACGTGGAGCGGCTGGAGATTGCGCGGCTCAAGGCGAACGGCGCGGGCAATGTAGGGCTTGCGGAAATGCTGCAAGCCGAAATGCTGGCGATGTTAGAGCTTGACGGCGACGGTTTGACGGTGGATGGCGGCACTGCGCAACAGGCGCGGCGCATTCTGGTGGATGGCGGGTCGGCGAGATATTGAGGGGGCGGCTATGAGCTTTGGGAAGAGATTGGGTAAGGATGTTACGAGCTGGGCTGAAATGAAAATTTATTTGACCGAGTTCGGCATCACGGAACGTCAATACAAAATGATGCGCTCCTACATGAGTGACACAATAAGGCGGGCGTTGTTTAAGGGTGAGATTGTTAGCGTGCTGGGCATGGGATACATGTTCGCTTCAACGAGGAGCTACACAACCACGGGAGTGCGCGGGGTGTCTGGTGTGAAAACGCGGTACAGAGTGATTGGCGCAAAGCGTGTTGTGTTCAGGGCAAACGACAGGCTTAAAAAACTGCTTGAGGCAGGAACGAAGACTGTGGAGGTGCTGCCATGAAATTGGATGCTAGATTGCGCGTTCGCCGGGATACGGCGGCGAATTGGGCAGAGCAAAATCCAGTGATGGAAGATGGTGAGATTGGCGCGGAATTAGACACGCGACAATTCAAGCTAGGCGACGGCGTAACGGTGTGGAATGAATTGTTGTATCAGTTGCAAGGAGCACAGGGTGAACGCGGTGATGTGGGGCTACGTGGAGCGTCTGGTGACTTCTCAGTGCTGTGGGCGAACGGTGTAGTGAATTCGCAAGTGCTGATAGCTGATGGCCTTCCGCAGCTGGTGGATGGTTGGTACGTGTGCGCACCTGTGCCGCACAACCTCGGGCACGTACCGGCAGAGGTGCGATGCTTCATCAAGTGTAAAGCGGACGATGGCGGCTGCATTACTGGGGACGTGATTTTTAACGCCATGAGCGCGGCGGCGTTGCTGGTGGTGGCGGATGCGGTGAACGTGCGCGTGGTCGTGCGGTCATCGGCGTGGGGCGTGGTAACGCCTGCGAACTGGGAACTTTGGGCGGGGGTGCAGTGATGGGTGCACTGATTAAAATTATTATTGCGGCGCTGCAAGCATTGTCTAAGAATGCGGCGCGTTACGGGTGGGAGATTGTGCGTTCTGCGATATTGTTGGCGCTGTATGATTTGCGCGACAAAATAAAAAATACGGCAGAGGAAGAGGCGCAGGAGTTGGAAGAGTTTTTGATTAGTCTAAGTGCTGATATGAAGGAAAAAATTGGTGCTTATTTAGTTGATGGTGTGAATGATAATCTTGGGTTGCGTGGAACTGCGAACGAGATAACTAGCATTGATGGGGCGCACATTGCGGGAAAAATACAGGCGGCGATTATTGATAATGTGAATGTGGGGGGTGGGTCAATAGTTACTGGCGCAATGATTCAGCAAATTCGCGCGGGTGAAATTCAGACAAAGGGCTGGGCTGCGCGAGGCAAAGCGGTAACTGCGGACTTAGCAAGTCAGCAAGCGTATTGGCAAGCAAAACTTGATGCGTTGACAACCAAGCAGAGGGCGGCTAGATTAGCAAACAGAGCCAGACAGGCCAAGTATAGAAAGACACATCGTAGGGTTTCGCACTGGATAGAAAAAATTTAAGGAGCGGTCATGCGTGGTTATATGCTGGTGAAAAATTCTGTAATCGCAACAGTGTTTGCGGCGGAGGTTGCTATTCTGGATAGTCTGGAAGGTAAAGGAAGTGCGCATGGTGTTTTGTTTGAGTTTGTTGTTCTGGGTGTGGTCGCATTCGTTGCGCTAACTGCGGCTCGGTTTGTGTGGGTGTCGATAGGTAGGATAGCTTCAAGCCGTAGAGGTCTGTAGGGTTCATCATCAAGCATTGCATAGAAGTCGCCAGAAAGTTTGGCGGCTTTTATTTTGTTTACAACGTCCCAATTCTTGGCATACCATTCACGGCGTGGTGATGATCTTGGAAGTTTCGGGATTTTGTCGAGCCACACATCAACATCGTCAAGGGTTACGGCGATGTCTCCAAACAGGTCAAGCGAGGCTTTAAATGATTCTTTTCTCAATGCTGGCTCCGATTAGTCGTAGCCAACTGGGGAAAAGTTCTGTTTTACATAATATAGCGGTTCTTGCGCATAATGTATATTATGTAAAACTATATAGTGCTCAAGAAAACAATTCAATTATCCTCTCACGGGATTTAGTCTTTAGCCCATTCGTTGTACTGCCCCATTCTTCCGCTCACTTTAGCTACATAGCTGCGAGTCTCTTCAAATGGCAAGTTCTGTTTGAGGTATTCAAAAACCTGATCCGATGTCATTGCATTAATCATTGGCACAGCCTCTTTAACATTGCCTTTGCGCTTGCCAGTAAAAGCTCTGGCTACATTTCCGGCTCCAGTGTTGTAAGCGGAAATGGCGCAATACACTTTGCTCTTCGGATCTCTCACGTTACGAAATTCCACAGTCAATAACTTCGTCAGCAATGCAGTGCCCAATTCGATATTGTTTTCAGAAATATACAAATATTCACCCGTGACCAGCACATCCTGTTTTTTTGCAAACATGTACGCATCGCGCCCGCCCGACTTGGGAACAAGCTGCATCAATCCGTAGGCCGGAACTGCGGATCTCGCCATTGGATTGAAATAGCTTTCCGTATGCATAATGGCAAAAACCAAAGTGCGATCAATTCCAAAACGATCAGCTTCTTTGAAAACCTGCTCGCGATAATCCAACGCCCGCTTCTTGTCATGGTTTGGCACCAGCTTGAGTTGCACGCCGACCATGACGCGTTTAACGCCGTCTTTGCCATTGACAACTTCTTTGCTCACTTGGGCGGCCTGGACTGATTGCTCGGCAAATTTCTTTGCATTCTTTTCAGTCACCGGCTGACCGTCTTTGGTGGCCAATTGACCGGCCAGAATCGGCTTCTTGGTCGGGCGAACCGCATTCTTTTTTTCCAGAGGATCGTTGCCGCCTTTAGCCACGACAACCTGTGCCACCTGCTCTTTAAGCTTTTGCTCCACCACCTGCGGATTCTTCGCTTCTTCCTCAGTGACCAACACTTGCACTTTTGCGGTTCCGGTTTCGAAATCTACAGAGCTTCTCGAAGAATAATTCGGTTCATAGGAGACATACTCTTTGATCGTGCTGGTTGCGATATTGTTAGCGCCCCATTTCTGCTCGATCTGCCCTTTGTACTCCTTGAACAACCGCTCCTGCTCGGCAACGTAATTGTCGTACTCTTGCGTCACCTCCTGCTTGTATTTCAGGAAATCAGCCTGCTCCTGATCCACTCCCGCTTGCTGCTCCTGCATGTATTTTTCAAACTCATCAGGCTCTGCCAAAGCCAGCGTTGAACATGCAAGAGAGCCCATCACAAACAAGGCTATGAAATTCGCGGTAATTTTCATCTCGATTCCTTTCAATGCTACAGCATGGAAAATGATTCTTCAGAGCAGCCTGTTTATTTGGCCGCTCATTTGGCTTTTGTGGTGAACAGCAGCGATGCCTCGGAAGTTTCAGCAGTCTTGGCGAACTTCTTGATGATGGCCCGCGTTTTAACGATGCCCTCGGTATTGTTGGCGGCAGTCACCAGATATAGGCCGCTAGCAGAATCCAACCTTACCGGCGGCAAGGAATCGGCCAAATCCTTGTTGGATGCGTACACCTGCAATCCCTCCACGCCAAATGGAGGAGTCACCTGAAACTTGCCGATGCTGATCCACTTATTCGCGTCATCTGCATTGACGAAATATACAAACTTTCTTGGCCCTTCCGTCTCGCGCAACTCGACCAGATAAGAGTTGTTTTCATTTTCCTTAACGGTGTGCCCAACCGCGTAGAAGTAGCCCGGCTCGTTAAGCTTCACAAACAACTCAAGCTCGTCGCCTTCCTGAAACAGTAAATCACGCTTGCCCAGATTGGTCGAAATGTCCGCGCGCAAATTGCCGGACATGGCAACGCCCGCTTTCAACAATTGGTCGAAATCCGTCGTTTTAGGAACGGTTTCCAGCCCGGCATAGGCAGATTTAACAATATGCACAGTATTCGTTTTTTGGGCTAACGCGGCACTGTCAACAAGATGGTAAGTTATATCCATACCATCGTTCGTTTCTTCATATTGCCCGACAAGCGTGAAGGCAGCTGCTTGGGGGCTTAACGAAGTTTTTACGTATTTGGAAAGTTTGTCTTTGACGAGCGCGGCAAACGGAGTGATCTCATTGGAATTTCTTGTCTTGGCCGGAAAAATATAGATGTTCGATTCGCTGATTCCTTCCGTCAACAATTGAGCGGCTAAATCCAAGCTATCCACGGCCTTTCTGGCAGCCCGCAACTGGCTTTGCAGCGCATCTTCATCCACGCCGGGGTTTTGCGGCTTGCCTCCCAGGTAAGTGTTAACCGTATTAAGTTTTTTGAACTCATCCAACATGGTAAAAATATCCATGATGGCTGCGTATTGTGTTGCGCCTGTTTTGTCCTTTGACACGCGTGTATTCAGCGCTGCCATACGGGAACGCAACTCACCCAAACGCGCTTCATACAACGGCAAGCTTTTTGAAGTTTCCAAAATCGCTTTGACTGAAATCTGCTTGCCTTCGTTGCTGGTGATAAATTCGGCTCCCAGTACGGGCAACTCGGAATTTGTCTCCATCGTATTTTGTGCAGCCTGGAGAACAACCTCAGTTTTTGTTTTTTCTACAGTCAGCGAATTCACCGTTTGGGTTGATTTGAAGCTACTCCGCACTGTCACGCTAATCCGCGAGGAAAGATCGGACAAGGCTTCTCTGCGAGCAGCAGCTTCCGTATCGCCCCAGCCTTCCCCCACAACCTGTTTCCGCGCGGCGCGTAATTGGCCTCGCAGAACATCTTCATCCACACCGGAAGTTTGCGGCTTGCCGCTCAGGTAAGTAATAACCGTGTTGAATTTCTTGAACTCCTCCAGCAAAGACAGGATGTCGGAGATGGTGACAGATTGCGTCGTAAGCGTTTTATCCTTTGAAGCGCTGTCATTCAGCGCTGCCATGCGAGTGCGCAACTCATCCAATCGAGCTTGATACAGCGGCAAGCTTTTTGAAGTTTGCAAAACCGCCTTGACTAAAATCTGGTTGCCTTCGTTGCTGCTGCTAAATTCGGCTCCCAGTATGGGCAATTCGGAATTTGTTTCCAGCGTATTTTGTGCGGCTTGGAGAACAATCTCCGCTTTCTTGCTTTCTCCTGTTTGCGCGTTTACGGTTTGAATCGACTTGAAGTTACTACGCACCGTGACGCTGATGCGCGAAGAAAGATCGGACAACGCATCTCTGCGTGCAGCAGCTTCCGTTTCGCCCCTGCCCTCCCCGACAACCTCAGATGCAAAGGCAAGTTGCGGTGGAAGCAACAATAGCAAAGCAATAAGTTGAGATATAAGCTTCATAAGACACCTAAAGTTGTGGATTACCTGATTTGGAGGAGCGCCTGACCTGCGACTTGACGGTCAACTCTGCCCATCAAAACGCCTCACCGAAGTGAGGCGTTTTGATACAGAACTTCCGCACAATCCGAACTGCACAGCCCATTAAGAAAAAGCGCTGCGCGTCGGGATTACTTGGACGGAGCGTCGATAACCTTCTGCTTGGCGATCTCGGCAGCCATTTCATCCTGACCTTTCTTGGCCTGGAATTGTTGCCACAGCGCTTGGTCATTTTTCATGCTGGACTTGACGGCAGTCTGGGTCAATTCTTCGACCGATTTGGAATCAAGCCCCATCAACACCCAAAGCTTGCCGTCCGGGCCTTGCACGCTCTTGAGAACCTTCGAACCGGTGAGCGTTTGTTCGGTGATTTGCAGGGTCACTGAAGCGTTTGCCTTATCCACAACCTCAGCTTGCGCAGCACCGGTTGTTTGCGCAAATTGCTTAATCATATTGGCCACATGCACCTTGAACTGTTGCGCCAATGCGACACGGCCCGAAGTCATCGCCATTTGCTTTTGGAAATCATGTCCTGCCGCAGTGCTTTCCGCAGACCCCGGTGCGGTCACATCCCAACCCGGATAAGGCTCATCGCAAACCCAACCCGGAGCCAGCTCCTGCGTACCGGGGAATTTGCAGCGGTCGTCATATACCTGCTGCGCTGGCGCTGCATTGGCGCTGCTGCCAGCAGCAGGCCCTTCAGCAGTGACGCATCCGGTAAGAATTGTGATTAATGCCACTCCCGTACCAATTACCAATCCCTTTTTCATTTGATCGCTCCGTAAAGTTGAAGTTATAGAAATCATTGCCTGACCTACGGCAGAAATCTAACCTACATGAACTGACAAGGCAACACAGAAATTTACAACCACCCCCCGTGTTCACGGGATAGACAAACAATTGAGTATCGTTTAGAAAACATATAGGTTTGTGGCTGTCTTCGAGAGTTCCTACAATGCGGGACGATTTGATGACCGGGAGAAAAAGATGCGCGTACAAAAATCACTGGGCTTGTTTTGGCAGGTTACCACTTTGCTGCTATGTTGTTTTAACCGCGTACACGCGGGCGAACCGTCCAGCGAACCCATCCTGCGCATCGAAACCGGCATGCACATCGCAACGATTAGGCGCATTGCCACCGACGCACAAAGCCGATATCTGGTCACCGCTTCAGATGATAAGACCGCGCGGATATGGGACATCGCCAGTGGCAAGCTGCTTTCCACCCTGCGCCCGCCGCAAGGTGTCGGCAAAGAGGGCATGTTGTATGCCGTAGCAATGTCGCCGGATGGCAACACAGTGGCGCTGGGCGGTTGGACGGATGATGATAATTCAGCCTATCTGTTTGATCGGGCCAGCGGCCGCCTGTTGCACCGCTTGAGCGGTTTGCCGGAAGTCATTTTCGATCTTGCTTGGTCGCCGGACGGGCGCTGGCTGGCCGCCGGATTGTCGGGTAAGAGCGGAGTCCGCGTTTACCGTAGCGACACTTGGCAACAAGTCGGCAGCGACAGTGATTATGATGCTTCTAGCTTCGGCGTGGATTTCAGCCGCGACGGGCGGCTGGTGAGTTGCAGTTTTGATGGTTTGCTGCGCTTGTATGCGCTAAACGAACAAGGGCTGCGCCTTCTGGCCAAACAGGGAGCGCCCGGGGGCAAGCAGCCCGTCGCAGTTAGCTTCTCGCCGGACGGGCTCAAGATCGCGGTGGGATTCTATGACACGCCGCAAGTTAATGTGCTGGACGGTAGTACGTTAGACCATTTATTTACCCCGGGTGCGGCCGGAGCCAACGGCGAAAGTTTAGGCGCGGTGAGCTGGTCGGCCGACGGCAATAGCTTGTATGCGGGCGGCGGGCGCGGTGCGGCGCAGGATTTTCCTATCCGGCGTTGGCCTGAGGGCGGGCGCGGTGCGGTGCAGGATTTGCCCGGCTCTGACAATACTCTTAATGACTTGCGCCCCTTGCCGGATGGCGGCTTGCTGTTCGGCTCATACGATCCGAGTTGGGGCATGCTGTCCGCCAAGGGCGAGCGCACGCGATGGATTAAGGGTGCGGCCGCCGATTTTCGAAATAATAAACAGGGCTTGCGTTTGTCGCGCGACGGCATGACCGTCGGTTTTAGTTATGAAGTTTGGGGCAAGTCGCCCGCCCGCTTCGACCTGCAAGCCGGACTCAGTCAGGGTGTGGATACCGCGCTCGGTTTGCCGCACATCAATGCTCCCGGACTAGACATTGCCGATTGGAATACCTCCTCCCCCAAACTCAACGGCACGCCACTCAAACTAACGCAAAACGAACAATCCCGCAGCGTCGCCATCGCCCCGGACAGCAACAGCTTTGCCTTGGGGGCAGACTGGAGCTTGCGCCTGTTTGATCGCAACGGCGCGCAGCTCTGGTCGGCGCAGGTGCAAGGTGTTGTTTGGGCGGTGAACATCAGCGACGACGGGCGCTATGTGGTGGCGGCACTGGGTGATGGCACCATCCGCTGGTACGGCAAGAACGACGGCAAAGAGGTGTTGGCGTTCTTCCCTCATGCTGATAAAAAACGCTGGATTCTATGGACTCCAGAAGGCTACTACGATGCCTCCCCCGGCGGCGAAGACCTGATCGGCTGGCACCTGAATCAGGGTAACGACAAAGAAGCCCGCTTCATCCCCAGCGGACAGCTTTACGACGTGTTCTTCCGTCCCGATATTGTGCTGGCCAAGTTTAGAGGCGACGATATTTCCAGCCTGATTACTCTCACCGCAGTTCAAGCGCTGAAGAACCCGCCACCCATCCTGAGCTTTACTCGCATACCTTCGACCACCCAAAGCAACACGGAGAAGGTCTGCTACAAAGCTATCGCCACCGGCGGCGGCATCGGCGAAGTGCGTTTGTTTCAAAACGGAAAACTCATCAAGTCGGACGGTTTCTATCGCGAGAACGTTGCCAAGGCAGACAACCACATCAAGCTCGCCTCGGTAGATAGCGCTGCCGTCACCCGTTCGTTGCGACTGACTCAGGTCATGTTGAAATCTGAACCTGCCATCGCAGCCCGCAGCAAAGGCGAAACGTATGAGGAATGTCAGAACATCGAAACCATCCCCGGTGAAAATGAAATCAGCGTAGCCGCATTCAATGCCACCAATACCGTGCAGAGCAAGCTGGAAACCGTCAGTTTCACCTCAAATCGCCAAGCGGAAGAGCCGCATCTGTACGTGCTTGGCATCGGTATCAACCAATACGCCGCCGCAGAAAACAATCTGGCCTATGCGGTAAAAGATGCCACCGACTTCCGCACCATGATCCAAGCCAAAGCCAAGGGACTCTACAAGGAAGGCAACATCCACATCGAAGGCCTGAGCGATGCGCAAGCCACCAAAGCGGGTATCCAGCAAGCTATCGCGACCATTGCCACCAAAGTCAAACCGTGGGACAGCTTCATCCTGTTCGTCGCTTCGCACGGCTATTTGCAAGACAACCAGTACTACATCGTCACCGCCGATTTCGACGGCATCGTCAACACCGCCAACATGATTAGCTCGAACGAAATCGTCGGCATGTCGAAAAACATCAAGTCATTGTCGCAACTGTTGATCTTCGACACCTGCCACGCGGGCGGAGTCGATAACATCATCGGTGGCCTGTACGACGCGCGCATGTCGGTGATGGCGAAGAAGATGGGGCTGCATATTTACGCCTCGGCAGGCAGCACGCAGACTGCGCGGGACGGCTATCAGGGCAACGGCCTGTTCACCCACGCCTTGCTCGACAGCATGAAAACCGCAGACACCACCGACAGCAACGGCGACAAGGAAGTGAGCGTGGCGGAGTTGGGCGAGCGGGCCAAGCAAGAGACGCTGGACATCTCGACCAAACTGGGTTCACCGCAGTCGCCGAACATCATCAACTTTGGGAAGGATAACGCTCTGTTCAGGATGCCGGGTTTTACGGAGAAATTATCCATTGGCAGCATCCCAGCCCCCATTCCCGTCACGGCTACCGTAAAGCAAGCTGGCGACGTATTTAAGGATTGTGCCGACTGCCCACAGATGGTCGTCATCCCAGCAGGCAGCTTCGACATGGGCTCAAACAGCGGCAGCGGTGGTTATGAAACACCCGTCCGCCGTGTAACTTTCGCTAAATCTTTCGCGCTTGGCAAAACCGAAATCACCCAAGGCCAATGGAAAGCACTCATGGGCAGTAACCCAAGCAGCCATAGCAACTGCGGCGACACCTGCCCAGTGGAAAAAGTGAACTGGAACGACGCTAAAAAATTCATCCAAAGGCTCAACGCCAAGACCGGCGAACAATACCGCCTGCCGTCCGAAGCAGAATGGGAATATGCCTGTCGCGCCGGAGGCAAGCATGAATACTGCGGTAGCGACAATTTAGACAGCGTTGCGTGGTATAGCGGAAACAGCGGTGACACCACCCATCCATCAGCACAAAAACAAGCAAATGCCTTTGGCTTATATGATATGAGCGGCAACGTGTTTGAATGGGTGGAAGACAGCTTCAACGGCAGATATAACGGCGCTCCTACGGATGGTACCGTATGGCAAGGAATTTCTACAAAGCGCGTGCTTCGCGGCGGATCGTGGGGCAGCGAATCACTGTGGGCTCGCTCAGCCAGCCGCTATTGGGACGAACCAGCGGAAATTGCTTACTTTTACGGCAATGGTTTTCGCTTGGCGAAAACGCTTCCGAGCGCTGCCCTCGCAACAGCGCTCACCGCCATGCCGAAGATTGGGGCGGCAGACGACGAGAGCGCAGAAGCTGTAATTAAACTTGCCGAAACATATTGGAAAGGCGACGGCGTACCCAAGGATTATGCAAAGGCATTGGAGTTGTTGAGCCCGCTTGCCATTCAAGGGAATGCGAAAGCGCAAAACAGACTTGCCACTTTGTATATGGGCGGTCCGGGTGTCACCCAAGACTATGCACAAGCCATTGTGTGGTTTAACAAGTCGGCAGCTCAGGGGTTGTCCAATGCACAAAGTAATCTGGGCGGCATGTATTTCTATGGCAACGGAGTCCCCCAGGACTACGCAATCGCATTGGAGTTGTATCTGAAGGCGGCAGCTCAGGGAATTGCACAAGCACAAATTCAACTTGGCGACATGTATTTAAACGGCATTGGCGTAACGCGGGACTATGCCAAAGCATTTGAGTGGCATCAGAAAGCGGCAGTTCAAGGATGGGCCATTTCACAAGCCAAGCTTGGCACGATGTATTACTCGGGCGAAGGCGTTCCTCAGGATTATGAAAAATCAATTGAGTGGTTTCAGAAAGCAGCAAATCAGGGAAATGCAAGCGCGCAATTTTTTCTTGGCTATATGTATGACTCAGGAAAAGGCGTTACCCAAGACCGCGAGAAAGCCCTGGAGTGGATACAGAAATCGGCAGCACAGGGAAATGAAAATGCAATAAAAGCCCTTGATCAGATTAAGCCAAAAGACTGTACGACGCACACATGTCGGTGATGGCGAAGAAGATGGGATTGCATATCTACGCCTCGGCGGGCGGCTTACAGGAAGCGCTCAACGGCTACCAAGGCATCGGCCTATTCACCCATGCGCTGCTCGACAGCATGAACAGCAGCGGCACCACCGACAGCAACGGCGACAAGCAAGTGAGCGTGATGGAACTGGGCGCGCGCGCGAAGCAAGAAACGACGGCGATCTCCACCAAGCTGGGTGCGCCGCAGTCGCCGAACATCATCAACTTCGGCAAAGATAATGCGTTGTTTGTTTGGGGTGTAGTGAGAGTGGCTCAAGTAGCAGATATTTTTCAAACAGGTATGGCACTTCAAATTTAAACCCTCGAAACACAACTACTGGAGAATAAAAATGACTTTTTCAAAATTCCGCATCGCCGCTCTATTTCTTCTTGCCTGTCTTTTTATCCCACTGTCGGGTTTTGCGCAGGAGCATGCTCGGGTCGTGGGAAATTGGAAGCAGTATGCGTGGGATGGTCATCGCTGGAAAAACCTGGGTATTTATGTTGTTTATTCGCAGGCCGGAAATTATTTAATGACTCCGGCATCCCAAAAAAGAGACACAAATGTAATCAACACCAAAGGATTATTTGACGTTAAATTTTCCGGAACAACGTGGCAATTCAAGTCGGACTGGGGCAATGGCGACATTGCCGAGTTTGAACTCAATAAGATCGGCTCGGGGGCATACCATGGTTGGGCGTATCTACAAGGCCGGAAAGTAAACGAAAATTTGTGGGTGCTCATCAAATAAGCATTCCATTCTTTGCTTGCGCCAGTACCCCCCGCGTTCGCGGGATAGACAGACGGCCTTCGCCCGGCATAATGCCGTCTGGCTTTACTAAAAATTCAGAATAAAAGCCGCAGAAAATAATCAGGGACTCTGCAAATGATGCGCATAAAAAACTCACTGGCCTTGTTGTTGCAAGCCATGTCTTTGCTGCTGTGCAGCTTGAGTGTTGCCCATGCGGGCGAACCGCCGACCGAGCCGATGTTGCGCATTGATCCGGGCGAGCACATCGTGCAGATTAACCGCATCGCCACCGACCGTGATGGACGCTGGCTGGTGACGGCCTCCAACGACAAGACCGCGCGGGTGTGGAGTCTGCTGGATGGCCGCTTGCTCACGACATTGCGCGTGCCGATTGCGGGCGGACATGAGGGCAAACTCTATGCCGTGGCGATGTCTCCTGATGGGCAAACGGTGGCAGCAGGAGGTTGGACGCAAGCGGGTGAAGAAGCATCGGTTTCAATATTTTTATTCGACCGCGCAAGTGGACGGATGCTGCGTCGCATTGCTGGCCTGCTCGGTTCAATTTCCGGCCTCGCCTTTTCTCCCGACGGGCAAACCTTGGCGGCAACACTGAGCGGTGGCGGCGGACTGCATATATTCTCCGTGTCCGATGGGCGCGTGCTCGCTCAAGATACTGAATACGACTCGGATAGTTACTCCGCGCATTTCAGCGCTGACGGGCGATTGGTTACAACCAGCATTGACGGCTTTGTGCGCTTGTATCGCTTTGATGGTGCAAGCCTGACGCTGCTCGCCAAGAAATCCGCCCCCGGTGGCAAGCAACCATTTGCCGCCCGTTTCTCTCCCGACGGGCAGCGCATCGCCGTAATCTTCAACGACAGCTTTGCGGTGAACGTGCTCAATGCGGGCGACTTGTCGTTTGCCTACGCGCCGGAAACGGCCAAGGAAGATGCCCAACTGATGACTGTCGCCTGGTCGCGCGATGGGGAAACTCTGTTTGCAGCGGGCGATGCCAGACACAAAATTTTGCGCTACATCCGGCACTGGCCAGCGCGGGGAACCGGGATCGGGCAAGAGTGGAATACCACGCAAATGACGGTGGTGGATCTCGCCCCGTTGCCCAATGGCAAGCTCGCCTACGCCACCGGCATGCCCGAGTGGGGCGTGTTTGCTGCCGACGGCACACAGCAGCTATTTCACGGCGCACCCATCGCCGATTTGCGTGACAACCTAGCCGGATTCAAGCTGTCTGCCGATGGCAATAGAGTGCTGTTCGGTTTTGAGTTGTACGGCAAATCCCCGGCTGTTTTCGACATCAAGAATCGCGCATTTGCAAGTGCGGATTCGCCCGGACTCACCTCCCCCACCATCAAGTCGCCCGGTCTGGAATTGAGCGAATGGATCAACTCCACCACACCCAAGCTGAACGGCACTGTGGTCGAATTAAAGCAGTATGAAACCACGCGCAGTATGGCCATATTGCCGGGTGGAGATGGCTTTGTGCTGGGCGCGGAATGGTCGTTGCGCAGCTTCGACCGCAACGGCAAGCAACGCTGGGTGCATGAATCCGAGGCCGGCATCGCGTGGGACGTAAACGTGTCGCAGGACGGGCGCTGGGTGGTGGCGGCTTATGCCGATGGCACCATCCGCTGGCATCGCGCATCCGACGGTGTCGAGCAGTTGGCGTTCTATCCGCATCCCGACAAAAAACGCTGGGTGATGTGGACTCCTTCCGGCTATTTCGAAGCCTCGCCCGGCGCGGAAGATTTTATCGGCTGGCATGTGAATCGCGGCAAAGACCATGCGGCGGACTTCTTCCCCGCTTCGCGCTTCCGTGATCGCTTTAACCGCCCCGACGTGCTCGCCAAAGTTTTGGAAACACAGGACGAAGCCAAAGCCATCAGCCTCGCCAATGCGGAATCCGGTCGTCGCACCAGCACCGCCTCCATCGCGCAGGTGTTGCCGCCTGTGGTGGAGATCGTGTCGCCCGCATCCGACAGTTCGGTTGATTCCACAATCCTCAAAGTGCGCTACACCGTGCGCACCGCCGCCGATGCGCCGGTGACCGCGATGCGCGTGCGCGTGAACGGCCTGCTGCAATCCGACACGCGCGCATTGAAATTGGTCGGCAGCGTGAGCGACACGCAAGAGATCGAAGTAAAGCTGCCCGAACAGGATGCCGAAGTGCAACTGTTTGCCGAAAACAAATACAGCGTTTCCACCCCCGCCATCCTGCGGCTGAAATGGGCAGGCAAAGCATCGGGCCAGCGCGCCAAACCGAAACTCTACGTGCTGGCGGTGGGCGTATCGAAATACAAGAACCCGGAATACAACCTGGGGCTGGCGGCAAAGGATGCGCAGGATTTCGTGAGCGCGCTGGAGAGCCAGAAAGGCAAGCTGTATAGCGATGTGGTGGTGAGGCTGCTCACCGACGACAAGGCCACCAAGGACGATGTGCTGGACGGGCTGGACTGGCTGAAACAGCAAGTAACGGCGCAAGACGTGGGCATCATGTTTGTGGCCGGGCACGGCATGAACGACAAGCTGGGCGGCTATTTCTTCCTGCCGCATAACGCCGACCCGGAAAAATTGAACCGCACCGGTGTTTCGCAGGACGACATCAAACGCACCTTCGCCAGCCTGCCCGGCAAGACGGTATTTTTTGTGGACACCTGTTTTTCCGGCAGCGTGCTCGGTTCGGTGCGTACCAGCGGCTTCATCAACGACATGGCCTCGGCGGAAAACGGTGCAGTGGTGTTTGCCGCATCGTCTGCCGGACAACTGTCGCAGGAGAATGAAAGCTGGGGCAATGGTGCGTTCACCAAATCGGTGGTGGAAGGCTTGAGCGGCAAAGCCGACTTCCGCAAGAAAGGACTGATTACCGCGAAGGGGCTGGACTTCTACGTGGATGACCGCGTCAGGGAATTAACCAATGGCCTGCAAACGCCCGTCAGTATTGCCCCGGGCGGGATAAGCGATTTCACGCTGGCCTCGCTTGGCGCGCAAAGTGAGGCGGATGCAGCTTCAAGCGGCAGTGTCGCAGTGCCCGTCCCCGTGCCTGCACCTATACCCAAGGTCAGCGCGGGAATGCAGCCTGGCACCACTTACAAAGATTGCGCGGACTGTCCCGAGATGGTGGTGATTCCTGCGGGCAGTTTCAACATGGGCACGGCGGCGGGCAGAGATGCTGAAGCCCCCGTTCATCAAGTCACTTTCGCCAAGCCTTTTGCCATGGGAAAAATCGAGATCACTCAAGCCCAATGGCAAGCCTTCATGGGCAACCTCCCCAGCGAAAATCAAAACTGCGGCAACAATTGTCCGGTTGGAAATATCAGTTGGAATGACGCTCAGGAATTCATCCAGAAGCTCAACGCCAAAACCGGCAAGCAATATCGCCTGCCGAGCGAAGCCGAATGGGAATATGCCTGCCGTGCCGGAGGGCAGCAGGAATTCTGCGGCAGCGGCAACATGGCTGATGTCGGATGGTATGAAAGCAATAGCGGCGACACCATCCATCCCGCCGCGCAGAAAACAGCCAATGCTTTCGGCTTGTACGACATGAGCGGCAGCCTGTGGGAATATGCCGAGGACATCTATCACGACAACTTCAACAGCGCGCCGACGGACGGTACGGCATGGACAGGTGATGGCGCAGAACGTGTCATTCGCAGCGGTTCGTGGAATGCTCCGGCAAGTCTCGCGCGAGCCGCCTACCGCATGGGTTATGACCCCAAGATGCGTTTCAAAGCCATGGGTTTGCGGGTTGCCCAAACGCTTTTCGACACGGCAGCCGTTGTTGCTTATGTCCCAGCCTCGCCCGCCCTCGCTTCCGCCGGAATTTTTTCGGGTATGGTGATTCAAGATTGCGTGGACTGCCCCGAGATGGTGGTAATCCCGGTGGGCAGCTTCGACATGGGTTCGCGCCAGAATGAGACCGAGCGCTATGACAGCGAAAGCCCGCTGCATCGCGTCACGATTGGCAACGCCTTCGCTATGGGCGAGACCGAAGTGACGCAAGGCCAGTGGAAAGCCGTCATGGGCAATAATCCCAGCGGCTTCAGCAATTGCGGCGACAACTGCCCGGTCGAAAAAGTGGGCTGGGATGATGCCAAGGAATTCATTCGCAAACTCAGTGCCAAGACCGGCCAACAATATCGTTTGCCGAGCGAAGCCGAATGGGAATACGCCTGCCGCGCGGGCGGACAGCAGAAATATTGCGGCAGCGACACGCCGGAAAGCGTGGCCTGGTATAGCGACAACAGTTACAAAAGAACCTCCCCTGTCGCGCAAAAACAAGCGAACGCTTTCGGCTTGTATGACATGAGCGGCAACGTGTGGGAATGGGTCGAAGACAGCATGCACGCCGACTTTAACGGTGCGCCGACGGATGGTTCCGCATGGTCGACAGAAGGTGCGGCCCGCTTGTTCCGGGGCGGCTCGTGGTACAGCCCGCTGCCGTATCTGAACAAGACAACGCGCTTGGGCGACCGGCCAACGTACCGCGACGACAGCGTCGGCTTCCGTGTGGCGAGAACGGTTTCCGCTCCGGCCACCGCCTCTGCCGCAAGCGTTGCCGGAACAACCTGGGCCATCCAGGATTCCGACGGAGATCAGTATTTATATTTTTTTCAAACCGATGGGACTTTGCATTATCAGAACAGCAACAAAGTCCTATTCAAAAATGGCACTTGGCAACAAAGCGAAAACAAAATCAGCATGGAAGCAAACCAAAAGTATATGGAACGTGAGGGCGAGATTTCCGGCAAACACGCATCGGGAAGCGCATGGAATCGCAAAGGGGAAAAATGGACTTGGACTGCCGATCAAGTCAATTAAATCACCTCCATGAACTAACCCCGAAACCCGGCGACAGGACGAACAGATTGAATCAGCAGCGCGCAATATTGAGAAAGGAATGACGATGTTCAACTGGATGATTAAGGCTCTGTTGGTGGCGATGTGTTTTGTGGGCATGGTAGATGGGGCAATGGCTGCCGGGAAGAAAGCTAAACCAGTGGCTGCGGCAACCGTTGCCGCGACGAAAACTATACCAGCGAGTGTGGCAACGGCTACCGATACAAATGACAAACCTGCGGAAGAGGAGAAGGCGAAGATATTTGTGCAATTGGGGCATACCATGAACTTGCATTCAGTTGCTTTTTCTCCTGATGGGCGCACCGTTGTTTCTGGTGCTGCCGACAAGCAGATCAAGCTGTGGGATGTCGCCAGCGGGCGTGAACTGCGTACATTGAGCGGACATTTCAGTGGCGTGTCCTCAGTGGCTTTTTCTCCTGATGGGCGTACAGCTATTTCGGGCAGTGCTAGCTATGACTACACCATCAAGCTGTGGGATGTCGCCAGCGGGCGTGAACTGCGTACATTTAGCGGACATCTTCGGGGCGTGTCCTCAGTGGCTTTTTCTCCTGACGGTCATACCATTGTTTCAGGTAGCACCGACAAAACCATCAAACTGTGGGACATCGCCACTGGAGAGGAGCGGAGCACCCTAGCTGGACATAGCGACGAAGTAATGTCTGTTGCTTTTTCTCCTGATGGGCGCACCGTTGTTTCGGGTAGCACCGACAAAACCATCAAACTGTGGGATGTAGCCAGTGGGCAAGAGCTGCGCACATTAAACGGACATAGCGATGCAGTGCGTTCCGTTGCCTTTTCTCCCGATGGTCATACCGTTGTTTCGGGTTGCGCCGACAACACCATCAAGCTTTGGGATGTCGCTACTGGACGAGAAGTACGCACGCTGAGCGGACATGGCAATGTTGTAGCATCGGTCGCCTTTTCTCCCGATGGACGCTCTCTCGCTTCGGGCAGCTGGGACGAAACCGTCAAGCTGTGGGATGTCGCTAGCGGACGTGAACTGCGCACATTGAGCGGGCATAGTTGGGTTGTATCGGTCGCCTTTTCCCCCGACGGGCGCACCGTTGTTTCGGGTAATGACGACTACACCCTAAAGTTGTGGAATGTCGCTACCGGGCAAGAACTACGCACACTCGGCGGACAAACCAAAGCGGTGCACTCGGTCATCTTTTCTCCCGACGGACACACGGTCGTTTCGGGCAATAATGACCACACTCTCAAACTATGGGACATCGCCAGCGGACGCAAACTGTTCACCTTGAACGGGCATACTCAAATGGTGAGTGTAGTGACTATTTCTCCCGACGGGCGCACCCTCGCTTCGGGCAGCTGGGATCATACCGTCAAGCTGTGGGATGTCGTTAGCGGACGCGAGCTTCGCACTTTATATGGACACCCTAGCAGAATAATTTCAATCGAATTTTCCTCAGACGGACGAACTTTCAACTCGTGTGATAGCGAAGGGACTGTCAAAGTGTGGGATGTCGCCAGCGGAAATGAATTACGCACGCTCAAGGTGCCCGGCATAAGATCTGTTGTCTTTTCCCCCGATGGAAGTTCCCTCGTTTCGGGAAATATGGAGGGTGTTCTAAAACTGTGGGATATCGCAAGTGGCCAAGAATTGCGCACATTAAACGGTCATGGCTTTAATGTGGACTCAGCGGCCTTTTCTCCCGACGGTAAAATCGTTGCCTTCTCGGAAGGTACAACTATATACACATGGGATGTCACTGACGGACGAGAATTACGCACAGTGGGCGGACATAGCAGCAATGTTGGATCGGTCGCTTTTTCTCCTGATGGGCGCACCCTCGTTTCGGGTGGTTGGGATAATGAGATCAAGCTGTGGAATGTCGCCAGTGGACAAGAGTTGCACACACTGAGCGGACATCAGGGCGATCTGAATTCTGTTAGATTTTCGCAAAACGGCAAACTGATTATTTCGGGGAGTAAAGACGGCACTGTCCGGCTTTGGGATGCCGCTACGGGGAATCACGAACTTACTATGGTGAGCTTCAAAGACGGCGAATGGATCGCGATCACGCCCGAGGGTTACTACAATTCTTCCGAAAAAGGCGGCGACTGGATGAACGTGAGATCGGAAGAGCGTCGTGTAGGGAAAGAGTGTAGATCTCGGTGGTCGCCGTATCATTAAAAAAAA
>FZPU01000097.1_pt1 | contig 65554 bp, 61 predicted proteins | sample 1534781 | NCBI WGS metagenome assembly FZPU01 (sample SAMEA104161949, study PRJEB21768) | metagenome | isolation source: underground water
GTGCAGCAAGGTGAAGTGGGAGACCAAAGATGAGACGGTGGGATCGGAGCGCCACCGCGTGAGCGGTTTAGTTCAACAAGCATTACGCACATAAAAACCACACAACCTTTTAGATATTTTTTCATATTGATTTCTGGAAGGGTTAAAAGAGAAAACATCTTTTCCCGTTGTTAGGAACGGTTTTTTCCGCAAATGTGCCGAGGATTAAGCCGCCCCCTGTCGGAGGCCGATGTCATTGCGATCCGATATACGTACAGGCTTTATTAAACCATACCCCAAGCACCTGCCGACACAAGGAAATAATACCCAACAAAAAAGCTGTGGTATATTGCGCCCCAATGGTTACGCCATTCCCCCGCTACAAACAATAAATCAGGAGACTGCCATGGAACACTTACTGCCCGCACTGCCCTATCCCCGCGAAGCGCTCGCGCCGCACATGTCCGCCGAGACTTTCGATTACCACTATGCCAAACACCACCAAGCGTATGTGACCAATCTGAATAACCTGATCAAAGGGACGGAATTCGAAAACGCCACGCTGGAAGACATCATCAAGAAAGCTTCCGGCGGCATTTATAACAACGCGGCGCAGGTTTCCAACCACACGTTTTTCTGGAACTGCATGAAGCAGAGCGGCGGCGGTGAACCGACCGGCGCGCTGGCGGCGGCCATCAATAAAAAATGGGGTTCGCTCGACGACTTCAAGAAAGCTTTCCAAACTTCTGCCGTGGGCAACTTCGGTTCGGGCTGGACCTGGCTGGTAAAGAAGGCGGACGGTTCACTGGACATCGTCAACATGGGCGCAGCCGGTACACCGCTGACCACTGCCGACAAAGCGCTGCTGTGCGTGGACGTGTGGGAACACGCGTATTACATCGACTACCGCAACATGCGTCCCAAGTATGTCGAGGTGTTCCTCAATCATCTGGTGAACTGGGATTTTGCGGCGAAGAATTTCGCCTGATTTTTTTCAGAGCGCAGCATTAAAAAAGCCCGGCTATATGCCGGGCTTTTTGCTGGGTGAGTTTGCGGGTTTTGTAGGTGCGAATTTATTCGCACGCTCAACGAGTTATGTGCGAATAAATTCGCACCTACAAACCCATCAGTTGCGTTTTTCAGGACAAACCGAACTGCTTGACGCAAGGAGTCATACAGCACAGTATTGGGCGCAATATTTCGTGCGAAAAAGTTTGTTGCAAAACTGATCGAGCGGAATATCCAAATAAAAAAAGTATCAGGGGCTTTACGCAAGAGAGCGACACACATCAAGGGGGCAGTGATGAGAGTTGATTTTCCGGTAACAGCGATAGCTGATTTTCTACGTTCCGGTTTCTGGATGCCGGTTTTTGCAATCTCTTTTGGTATGGCGCTGTCCATGCCTGTCACCGCCGAATCCAACATCCCGGACGACCTCACCCAATTGCCGCTGGAGCAATTGATGGACATCGAGGTTGTCAGCGCCTCGAAATTCCCGCAAAAAACCGCTGATGCGCCCGCCGCCGTGACCGTCATCACCGCCGCCGACATCAAGACTTATGGCTACCGCACGCTGGCCGATCTGCTGAAAAGCGTGCGCGGCATGAATGTCGCCTACGACCGCAATTACAGCTATCTGGGCGTGCGCGGTTCGGGCCGGACCGGCGACTTCAACAGTCGCCTGTTGTTGCTGGTGGACGGCTACCGGCTGAACGATCCGATTTACGACAGCGGTTCTATCGGCACCGAGTTCCCGCTGGATATGGATTTGATCGAACGCGTGGAGATCGTGCGCGGCCCCGGCTCTTCCATTTACGGCAGCAATGCCGTGCTCGGCGTTATCAATGTCATCGCCAAGCGCGGCAGCGATTTGAACGGGGCGGAAGCATCGGGCGAGCTGGCCAGCTTCAACACCAACAAGGAACGCTTGAGCTACGGCAAGCGTTACGAAAACGGGATGGAGATGTTGCTGTCCGCCTCAAATTTTCACAGCGGCGGACAGGATTTATTCTTCCCGGAATTCAATGCGCCATCCACCAATAACGGCATCGCGCACAATGTGGACGGCGACCGCTACCGGCATTTTTTTGGCAAGATTTCCTACGCGGAATTTTCGCTCACCAGCGGTTATTCCAGCCGTGACAAAGCTGTGCCGACCGCGTCCTACGCCACACAGTTCAACGACCCCAACCTGCTGATCAGCGATGGCTCTGCTTTCGCGGATGTCGCATACGCCGGGGCGCTGGACAGCACGTGGGACATCGACGCTCACCTGTTTCAAGGGCGCTATCGCTACGAGGGAACCTACCCGTACTCGACCGCGCTGAACAAGGACACCGCCCAGGGCGACTGGTGGGGCAGCGAGGTGAAACTTCTCGGGAAATTCGAGCAACACAAAGTGGTGGCGGGAGCGGAATACCAGAACAACACTCGGCAGGATCAGGCAAATTTTGATCTTGCGCCTTACACCTCGAATCTGGACGACAAGCGCAGCAGCCAACGCTATGGCCTGTATGTTCAGGACGAGATCAGCGTGGGCGAAGGCCTGTTGTTCAATGCCGGAGTGCGCGACGACCATTACTCCACTGCGGGCGGCACGGTGAATCCGCGTCTCGGTTTGATCTGGAGTCCGCTAGCGACTACCGCGCTCAAGTTCCTCTACGGCTCGGCTTTTCGCGCGCCCAACGTATATGAGTTGTACTACGCGATGGCGGGCAGCCAGAAGGCCAATCCCGCGCTCAAGCCGGAAAACATCAGCACTTACGAATTTGTCGTCGAGCACACGCCTCGGCCCAATTTCCGCCTCACCGCCGATGCGTACAGCAACAAGATTCGCGACAACATCACCCAGATCACCGATCCGGCGGACGGGCTGCTGGTGTTCGTCAATGAAGGGCAGGTGGATACGCGCGGCGTGGAATTCGAGGCGGAGCGCAAGTGGGATGACGGCGCGCAACTGCGCGCCAGCTACGCCTGGCAAATCAGCCGCGACAGCGCCAGCGGGATAGAACTCACCAGTTCGCCGCGTCACTTGGTCAAGATTAACGGCTCTGTGCCTGTGCAGGACAAGCTGCGCAGTGGCCTGGAGCTGCAATACACCGGCAGCCGCAGCACGCTGAGCGGCGCAACTGCGGGCGGACATTGGCTTGCCAACCTGACGCTGCTGGGCGAAAGGGTTGCCGGAAAGATTGATCTTTCCGCCAGCATCTACAACCTGTTCGACACCCGTTACAGCGACCCTGGCGGGCAGGAACATGTGCAGGATTTGATCGCGCAGGATGGCAGAAGCTACCGGCTCAAATTGAGCTATCGTTTTTGAGTGTGGAGACAGCTTTGTTCGGATCGAGAAAGCGTATTTTTCAGGACTGTTCATTAGAACAAAACCAGTCCCTTCCCCCTTGCAGGGGGAAGGTTAGGATGGGGGTAGAGTTGTGCCAAGGTAAAGTTTCTACCCCCACCCTAGCCCTCCCCCTGCAAGGGGGAGGGGATGTGGTGTTCAATGGATGGCTTGGTTTTATCCTGTTGCTTTGCACCGCGCTTTCCTCCGTGTTTTGCGTAAACGCCCAAGCCGCACCGCCCACCGAGTACGAGGTCAAGGCGGCCTTTATCCACAACATCGCCAAGTTCGTCGAATGGCCCGACGCATCCCGCAGCGGTGGTGCGCTCAGGCTGTGCCTGCTCGGTCAGAACCCGTTCGGCAATGCGCTCGATGCGTTGCGCGGAAAAGTTATAGGCGACAAGGTTTGGGAAATCGTTCCCGTCAATCAGCAAACCAATCTTAGTCATTGCCAGGTGTTATTCATTGCCGCCTCCGAAAGCGACAAGCTCGGACAAGTATTGGAAAACATCAAAGGCGATGCGGTGTTGACGGTAGCGGACAGCGACGGATTTGCCGGGCGCGGCGTGATGGTCAATTTCTATCTGGAGCAGAACCGGGTGCGTTTTGAAATCAACCGCGATGCAGCCAGTCGCGGCGGATTCAGGATCAGCTCGCAACTGCTGAAACTGGCGCGCATCGTTGCGCCGGCGGGAGGAGTGCAATGAAACTTCCCGTCGGGTTAAAAGATGCCTCCATTCTGCGCAAGTTGATGTTTATCGCCATCGTCGCCACGCTGGGGGCGACGCTGTTTGCCATGCTGATTTTGCTGGTGCAGCAGTGGTTCTTGCAGCGCAACGAACTGGGGAAAAGCGTTTATGCGCAAGCCTCCATTGTCGCGGCCAACAGCACGTCGGCGCTGCTGTTCAACGACCGCGAAGCGGCGCAGCAAATGCTGGGCGCATTTGCTTCCATCGACAACATCGAATTTGCCGGGCTGCTCGACAAGACAGGGCAGGACTTTGCGGTCTATGCGCGGCCTGGGTTTGTGATGCCGCCGCATCAGCATGCGGTAGCGGAAGGGGCGCGCACGATTAACGCCGCGCAATACATCGAAGTGGCGATTCCAGTTGTGTTCAATCAGGAGCAAGTCGGCATGATTCACGTGCGCTCCAACATGTCGCCGGTGTATGAAAGATTGGCGTGGAGCATGTCGGTGATCATTGTCTCTGCCACGGGCGCATTGCTGGCGGCATTGCTGCTGCTGACGCGCTTGCTCCCCGCGATTGCCGATCCGCTGGCGGCGCTGGTCGGCACGATGGACAGCGTATCGCGCGATAAAAACTATACCCTGCGCGCGGAAGTGGCCAGCAAGGATGAATTGGGCACGCTGGCGCAGGGCTTCAATAGCATGCTGGAAAACATCCAGCAGCGCGACGATGAACTGGCATTGCATCGCGAACATCTGGAGGATGAAGTGGCGCAGCGCACTTCGCGGCTCATCGAAGCGCAGCGCGTCGCCCACCTCGGCAATTGGGAATGGGAACTCGCCAACGACACCATGAGCTGGTCGGATGAAGTCTTCCGTATCTTCGGCTTCGCGCCGCAGCAGTTTGAAGCGACTTACTACGCCTTCCTGAATGCCGTGTATCCGGCCGACCGGCAGACGCTGGAGGCCTGCATGCGCGAGTCGATGGCGCACGGTTTGCCCTACAACCTGGATCACCGCATTTTGCAGCCCGACGGCGCGGTGCGTCACGTGCACGAGCAGGCCGAGGTGTTGCGCGACAAGCACGGTCATGCGTTTCTGATGCGGGGCACGATGCACGACATCACCGCACAAAAAATTGCGGAAGAAAAAATCCGCAAGCTGAACGATGAGCTGGAAGAGCGGGTGCAGCAACGCACGCAGCAATTGATGGAGGCGCAGGAAGAGCTGGTGCGCAAGGAAAAACTTGCCGTGCTGGGGCAGGTGGCGGGCAGCGTGGGGCACGAGTTGCGCAACCCGCTGGGCGTGATGAGCAACGCCGTGTATTTCCTGCAAACCGTGCTGGCCGATGCGGATGAAACCACCAAAGAATATTTGAGCATCATCAAAAGCGAGATCACCAATTCCGAGCGCATCGTGTCCGACCTGCTGGATTCCGTGCGCACCAAGCCGCCGCAAGCGGAAGACGTGAATGTCGCGGAGTTGATTGCACAGACGCTGGGCAAGCTCACGATTCCGCCGGGAGTGAAGGTAATGCTGGATATACCGGAAACGCTGCCCCCGTTGCGGGCGGATGCCTTGCAAATCCACCAGGTGCTGCGCAACCTGTTCAGCAACGGCATGGAAGCCATGCCCGAAGGCGGCACGCTGCAAATCGCGGCAGCCGAAAACGCGCAGGATAAAACCATCAGCATCAGCGTGCGCGACAGCGGCATCGGCATGACGGCGGAGCATGTGGCCAAGTTGTTTCATCCGCTGTTCACCACCAAAGCGCGCGGCATCGGGCTGGGGCTGATGGTGGTGAAGAACCTGACGCACGCCAACGGCGGCACTATCGAAGTGCAAAGCGAAGTCGGCAAAGGCACGCTGTTCCGCGTCACATTGCCGGGCGGGAGTCCGGTGGTGGAAACGAAATGAAACATAATCTATTTCGCGTAGGTCGGGCTTCAGCCCGACATGTCGGGCTGAAGCCCGACCTACAACTGCCGAGCCAGGGTAAAAAAAATCTGCGGGCATGGTTCGCCGCAGGATGGGAACGCCTGATCGCAGTGAACGCCAGCGACGAAGAAGAGCAGCGACTGGGACGATTGTTCAACACATTGATGGTGATCAGTTTCGGTATTGTCATCGCACTTTCCATTGTTTTTTTGCTGCTGCCATCTCTCGGCTTGCTCAGCGCACGGTTGAGTTGGATTGCCGCCGCCTTCCCTCTCGCCTTTATTCCACTCTCCTTGTTTTGTTTTATCCAAACCCGGAGCGGAAATATCCGGCCGACGATTCTGTTTTACAGTTGGGCCAACCTGATTCCGATCTGTGTCGCCGCCTGGTTATTCGACGGCGTTTACTCTCCGGCCTGGCCTCTGTTTATCTGGACCATCACAGTCGCTGGAACATTGTTGGCACCAGCTTATTCTCTGTGGATGACCGGTGGAGTGGTGTCGTATTTTCTGCTGCTGTTGTTGATGACCAGATCAGGCTTTTACACACCTCCTCTTAGCTTTGGAATGGCTGGGCGCGAATTTGTCCACATTTCATTTTTGATGATTATGCTGGTCTCCACCGTTGGCCTGCTGACCTATTTGAACATGCGAAGCCTGCGGAAAGCGTTGGGTGGGCTAAGGGAACGCACCCGCCAGTTGCTGGAAGCGCAGGACGAACTGGTGCGCAAAGAAAAACTGGCGGTGCTGGGGCAGGTGGCGGGCAGCGTGGGGCACGAGTTGCGCAACCCGCTGGGCGTGATGAGCAACGCGGTTTTCTATCTGCAAACCGTGCATGCCGATGCGGACGAGACCACCCGCGAATACCTCGATATCATCAAAAACGAGATCACCAATTCCGAGCGCATCGTGTCCGATCTGCTGGACTCGGTGCGCACCAAACCGCCGCAGCCCGAAGCCGTGAGTGTGGCGGAATTGATCGCGCAGAGCTTGCGTAAATTCAGCGTGCCCGCTGCCGTCGCCGTGAAGCTGGACATCCCGGCCACGCTCAGTCCGCTGTACGCGGATCAGATGCAGATTCATCAGGTGTTGCGCAACTTAATCAGCAACGCCGTGGATGCTATGCCGCAAGGCGGCACGCTGGAAATCGGCGCGCTCGAAAACAGGCAGGATAAAACCGTCAGCCTCAGCGTGCGCGACAACGGCGTGGGCATGACGGTGGAGCAGTTGGGCAAGCTGTTCCATCCGCTGTTCACCACCAAGGCGCGCGGCATCGGTCTGGGCATGGTGGTGGTAAACAACTTGACCCATGCGAACGGCGGTAATATCGAAGTGCACAGCGAGGCAGGCAAAGGAACGCTGTTTACCGTCACGCTTCCGGCAGCGGATGCAAGGGAGAATGCAGCATGACCGATGAGATGGAGATCAAACACAAAGTCGTTTTTCTCAATAACGTTTTTGCGTTTGCCGGTATTGTCGCTTTCGGCATGGGCTTTGTCCGTTCGCGCGAAAGTCTCGTGATGGGCATGATCGATTTCGGTTTTGCCGCGCTGGCTCTGGTGCTGCTGTATTTCCTGCGCCAACATAAAGAAAAAGTGGAAGTCATCAGCTCTATCGCGCTGGTGCTTTCGTTCATGCTGTTTTTCGCCATCTATTTGCTGGCTCCCTACAACACCACACGCTCGTCGCTGTTCTTTCTGCTGTCGGCCTCGGCCTTCTTTCTGAAAGGCCGCAGGGTGGGGTTTTACTGGTTGGTGTTTATCCTGGCGTGCATTGTGTCGGTGTCGCTGTTGTCCTCTATTCAAACAGCCTATTCGGCGATCGACAGCTTCACCCTGTGCGTGTATTTGATCGCCTTGTATTTCATCTTCAACCGTTACGAATCCATCAAGGCCGAACAGAAAGCGCGTGTGGATCAGTTGAACCTGCAACTGGAAGAAAAGATCAGGGCGCGCACCAGTGAGTTGCAGCAAGCCAACCTGATGTTGCAGCAAATGAACGAACAGCTCGACAGCAAAGTGAAGGAGCGCACGCAGCAACTATCCGATACGCAGGAAGAGCTGGTGCGCACCGAAAAGCTGGCGCTGCTCGGACAGGTGGCGGACAACATGGGGCACGAACTGCGCAACCCGCTGGGGGTGATTAACAACGCCGTGTTTTACCTGCAAACCGTGCTGGCCGATGCGGACGCAACCACCAAGGAATACATGGGCATCATCAAGGACGAGATCGGGGATGCCGAACGCATCGTATCCGACTTGCTGGATGCGGTGCGCAGCAAGCCGCCGCAACCGGAACGGGTCAATGTGGCGGAATGGATAGACCAAACTTTGCACAAATGCGACATACCTGCCACGGTCAACCTGTCCCTTGACATGCCGCCTACGCTGCCGCCGGTCAGCGTTGACCCGATGCATTTGCATCAAGTGTTGTGGAACCTGATTACCAACGCGGTGGAGGCCATGCCGCAAGGCGGCACGCTGCAAATCGGCGCGAGCGAAGTGGGCGGGCAGTTGCGCATCAGCATCAAGGACAGCGGCTGCGGCATGACGGCGGAGCAGCAGGCCAAACTGTTCCAGCCGATGTTCACCACCAAAACGCGCCGCATCGGGCTGGGGCTGGTGGTGGTGAAGAATTTAACGGGTGCCAACGGCGGCAAGATCGAGGTGCACAGCGAAACCGGCAAAGGTTCCGAGTTTTCCGTGATCTTTCCGGCGGTGCAATGAAAGGAAAACGCGACATGATGAATTTTTTCCGGCAGGCGATGCAGCGGATCATTCTGGCGTTGCTCAAAGTGAGTGCGTCGCGCTTTGCCGTGCTGTTTCTGCTCGCGGCGGTGTTGATGTCTATGCTGATCGTCGCGGTGATCGACTGGTCGTGGGATGGCCGCTTCAATGCCGAGCTGGAATTCGCCGGGGTCATCACCCCGTTTCTCGATGCCCTGTTTCTGGTGATTTTCATCACCGCCATGTTCGAGGCGATTCGCAAGGAAGCGGCGCTGCGCAAGGAGGCGGAAGAGGCCTCGCGCAAGCTGAACGAGGAATTGGAAAGCAATGTGCGGGAGCGCACGCAACTGTTGCTGAATGCGCAGGAAGAGCTGGTGCGCAAAGAAAAGCTGGCGCTGCTGGGACAGGTGGCGGACAACGTGGGGCACGAGTTGCGCAACCCGCTGGGGGTGATGAACAACGCCATATATTTCCTGCAAACCGTGCTCGCCGACTCCGATGAAACCACCAAAGAATATCTGGGCATCATCAAGGAAGAGATCGCGGATGCAGAGCGTATCGTGTCCGATTTGCTGGATGCGGTGCGCAGCAAGCCGCCGCACCCGGAACCGGTCAACGTGGCGGAAGTGATCGAACGCTCCCTGCGCAAATGCGCCGTGCCCGACACGGTCAAGGTGCGCCTGGACATTGCGCAAGCGTTACCCCTGGTCAGCGTTGACCCGATGCATCTGCATCAAGTGTTGTGGAATCTGATGACCAACGCGGTGGAAGCCATGCCGCAGGGCGGCACGCTGGGAATCGGCGCGAGCCAAGCGGGCGGGCAGTTGCGCATCAGCATCGAAGACAGCGGCTGCGGCATCACGGCGGAGCAGCAGGCCAAACTGTTTCAGCCGATGTTCACCACCAAAGCGCGCCGCATCGGGCTGGGCTTGGTGGTGGTAAAAAACCTGACGCAACTGAATGGCGGCAGCGTGGAAGTGAGCACCGCGCCGGGCAAGGGCAGCACGTTTAGTGTGCTGCTGCCGTGCGGCGGATCATAGGTCGGGCGACAAGCAGTGTCGGGCTAAAGCCCGACCTACGAAGAGCGAAGGGTTTGTAGGTCGGGTTTCAACCCGACAGGCAGCGACAGGCTAAAGCCCGACCTACGGGGAGCGAAGGGTTTTGTAGGTCGGGTTTCAACCCGACGGGGTTGATGATTTGTCGGGTTAACATCTGATCACGGAGGGATGATGGCGTATGGCGATTTGCGCAAAGGCCGTGTTTCGCAATCGGGTCTGGTGTATCACATTACGACCGTAACGCAGAATAGGATCGCGCATTTTTCATCCCTCGACAAAGGGCGTGAGGTGGTGCGGCAGTTGATGAAGCTGCAAGCCGAAGGCAGGGTGGAGACGCTTTGCTATGTATTGATGCCGGATCATTTGCATTGGTTGATGGTGTTGCATGAGGGCAAATTGTCCGAGGTCATTCAGTTGTTGAAAGGGCGTTCCGCGCATGCTCTTGGACACGCAATTTGGCAGTCGAATTATTTCGACCATGCTGTGCGGCAGGATGAGGATTTGCGCAAGATGGCGCGCTATATTGTGGCCAACCCTTTGCGGGCGAAGCTGGTGGAAAGGATTGGCGATTACGCGTTATGGGATGCTGTTTGGCTAGAGGATACGTTGTCGGGTTGAAACCCGACCTACGGAGAGCGATGGGTTTTGTAGGTCGGGTTTCAACCCGACAAGCAGCATCGGGCTGAAGCCCGACCTACAGGGAGTGAAGGTTTTGTAGGTCTGGTTTCAACCCGACAAGTTGCGTCGGGCTGAAGCCCGACCTACGAACTGCATGTGTTGTAGATCGCCTATTGACGGGCATCTTCACGAGGTTTGAAAAATTAATAGACGGGTGCAGAGCAGCGATGCCCGTAAAGTTTTCGGGATGGAGAGATGGAAATGGTTTCCGGGTTTTAGGGAAACGATTTGCCTTTACCAACAAGAGGAACAGGAGTCAGCAATGAAAATTCTGGTGGTGGACGACGATCACCGTATCGTGAAGACGACGAGTGACATTCTGCGCATCAAGGGGCATGAAGCCATCGCTGCTTACTCGGGCGAGGAAGGGGTGGAGAAGGTCAGGGCCGAAGTGCCGGATTGCGTGCTGATGGACATCAAGATGCCCGGGATCAACGGGGTTGAGGCGCTGAAGCAAATGAAGCAAATCGCGCCCACGCTGCCGGTGGTGCTGGTCAGCGCTTACGCGGCGGACGATTTGATGGAAGAGGCGAAGCGCGCCGGGGCGTATGCCATCCTGAGCAAGCCGCTCAATTTTCCCATGATCCTTTCGTTTCTTTCGCTGCTGCGCAAAGAGGAGAGCATTCTGGTGGTGGACGATGACCATGAATTCTGCAAGACGCTGAAGGACATCCTCACCATGCGCGGCTATCAGGTCGAAACGGAAACCGAGCCGCACGGTGTGATGCAGCATCTGGATAAAAATTACATGCTGGCCATCGTGCTGCTCGACCTCAAGCTGGGGGACGTGAACGGGGTGGATGTGCTGAAGGATATTCAGGATAAATATCCCGGCAAGCCGGTGGTGCTGATGACCGGTTACCGTCAGACCATGGGCGATTCGATCGAGAAAGCGCGCAAGATCGGCGCTTACACCTGTTTGTACAAACCGTTCGAGATGGATGCCTTGTACCAGTTGATCGAGGAGATCCGTCTCAAAAAATTAAAGAATGTGCTGGTTGCGCCATGAAAGAAAAAGCCAAAATTCTGGTGGTGGACGATGACCCCAACCTGAGGAAAACGCTGGCCGACATCCTGCGCGTCAAGGGCTATGCGACGACGGTCGCGGCAAACGGAACCGAGGCCATCGCGGCGGCGGAACGGGAAACGTTCAGCCTCGCGCTGATCGACCTGATGTTGCCGGATATGGGCGGGCTGGAGGTGATGGCGCGCATCAAAGCCATTGCGCCGTTGACGGAAGCCATCATCCTGACCGGGCATGCTTCGATGGATACCGCCATCGAGGCTACCGGCAAAGGGGCGTTTTCCTATCTGCTCAAGCCCTATCAGATGGACGAGTTGCTGCTGGCCATCCGCCACGGCATCGAGCGCCAGCAAGCGCAGGAAGAGATTCTGCGTCTGGCCTCCTTCCCGCGTTTGCTGCCTAGCCCGGTGATTGAACTCGATGCCGCCGGAGAGGTGACTTATCTGAATCCGGCAGCCGAGAGACTGTTCCCGGAATTGAAAGCGGCAGGTGCAGGTGTGTTGCATCCCTTGTTGCAAGGCCTGGCGGAGATGTTTCTTTCGTTGAGAAAAGCCGGGCATGCGGGAGAGGTCACGCGCGAGACCAATGTCGGCGAAGCGACTTACGAGCTGCGCACGCACTATATTCAGGAAGCCGATCTGATCCGCATCTACGTGCTGGACATCACCCAGCGCAAGCGGGCGGAAGCGGAAATCCATCTGCTCGCCACCACCGACAGTTTGACCGGCATCGCCAACCGGCGCGAGTTCAGCGCGATTCTGGCGAGAGAAATGGAGCGCGCCACACGCTACGGCACTTCATTGTCGCTGGCGATGTACGACCTCGATTGGTTCAAGCGCGTGAACGACACCTTCGGTCACGATGTGGGCGACTATGTGTTGCAGGCCGTCACCCGGCTGGTGAAGGAACACATTCGCGCCAACGATGTGGTGGCGCGCTGGGGCGGCGAGGAGTTTATGGTGCTGATGTTTCATGCGGACATGCAGATGGCCATGAGTGTGGCCGAGAAACTGCGCCTGGAAATTTCCCGTCACCGTTTCGACCAGGTCAACCAAGTGACCGCCAGTTTCGGTGTCGCCATGTTCGAGCCGCAGGATGATATGAATTCGTTGTTGAAGCGGGTGGACGATGCGCTGTATCTGGCGAAGGAGCGCGGCAGGAACCGGGTCGAGATGCTGGCCGGTGCGGTAGTGTAGGTCGGACTGAAGTCCGACCTACGTTCAACGGGAATATCAAGATGAAAAAAATTCCAAAAGTGCTGGTGGTGGACGACGATGCGAATCTGAGGAAGACGCTGGCCGATATTCTGCGTCTCAAAGGCTACACGGTGGCGGTGGCGGCCAGCGGGGCGGAGGGCATCGCGGAGGCGGCGCACACGGCGGTGAACGTGGCGTTGATCGACCTCAAGCTGCCGGACATGTCCGGCATCGCGGTGATGGAAAAGATCAAGGCCGCATCGCCGTTCACCGAGGCCATCATCCTGACCGGACATGCCTCGATGGACACGGCGGTCGAGGCGACCAACAAGGGCGCATTTTCCTATCTGCTGAAGCCTTACGAGATCGACTCTCTGCTGTTGCATATCCGCCGCGCGGTCGATGTGCAGCAGAGCCATCAGGAGATTGTGCGGCTGGCCTCGTTTCCCGGCATGGACCCCAACCCGATACTCGAAATCAATGCCGCCGCAGAGATCACTTATCTGAACCCGGCCGCCGTCAGGCTGTTCCCGCAACTGGTCATCGCGCAGCCCGCACCCGGTGTTTTGTGCGTTGCGTCGGGCGATCAGCGGCAGGAAGCGGTGCGCGAGATCAGCGTCGGCAACGCCACGTTCGAGCAATTCCGTTACCCGGTTCCCGACAGCGATTTGATCCGTATTTACCTGCTGGACATCACCGAGCGCAAGCAGCATGAGGTCAAACTCAACCTGCTCAACCAGCGGCTGAATACCTTGCGCAAAATCGACGAATTTTTGCTGGCCGCTGGCAGCGAGGAGGCGCTGTTCGGCGCAGTGTGCGAGGCGCTGAAAGGGCTGGATGATACGGTGGGGGTCATCATTGCGTTGCGCCATGCGGACTTTGTGTTGAAACCGGTGGCCTGGGCGGGTTTCGACGAGACGATGATCGCCACATTGAACATTCGCTGGGATGACTCCGAGTACGGACGGGGGCTGATGGGCATCGCCGCGCGCGAAAATATAACGATGGTCGCCGCCGATCTGGAGAACGATGTGCGCTATGTGCCCTGGCGGAAAATCGTGCAAGCCTGGCAACTGAAATCCGCAGCCGCAGTGCCGCTGATCGCCGAAGGCGAGACGCTGGGCGTGCTGGCGGTCTATTCCAGTCGCAGTAATTCGTTTGACGGGGAAACCACCAATTTTCTGGTCGAAGTTGCCAACGATATTGCCGTGGGCGTGCATTCGCTGCGCCAGGACAGGAAGCTGCATGCCACGCTGAACAGCTTGCGCAAATCGCTGGACGGCACGGTGGAAACCGTGGCGCGCATGGTGGAGCTGCGCGACCCCTACACCGCAGGGCACGAGCGGCGCGTGGCGCAGCTGGCCTGCGACATCGGCAAGGCGATGGGGCTGCCGGAACGGCAGATCGAGGGTTTGCGCGTGATCGGCTATCTGCACGACATCGGCAAGATCGCCGTGCCGGCGGAGATATTGAGCAAACCGACCAAGCTGGGAGAAATCGAACTCGCCATGGTCAGATCGCATGCCAAGGCCGGATACGACATTCTGCGCGATATGGAATTTCCGTGGCCGGTGGCGCAGGCGGTGTGGCAACACCACGAACGGCTGGACGGCACGGGCTATCCGCAGGGACTCAAGGGCGACGACATCATCCTCGAAGCCAGAATTCTGATGGTGGCCGATGTGGTCGAGGCGATGGCGAGCCACCGCCCCTATCGAGCCGCCATCGGCTTGACCGGTGCGCTGGCGGAGATCAGCGCGCACCGGGGCAAACTTTACGACGAGCGGGTGGTCGATGCCTGCATCAGTTTGTTTATCGAAAATAACTTCAAATTCGAAGGCGAAATTTAGGGAGGCAGCGATCAAGTCCTTTCATCCTGTCCTGAATGGTGTGTGAAGAATTGCTGGATAAATTGCTATTTCACTAAAGACCGCAGTAAGGGGGTTGTAGGTGCGAATTTATTCGCACATAACTCGTTGAGCGTGCGAATGAATTCGCACCTACAAAAGCAGCGTAACGCGGTATGAATTTTCTAGGTTTATCCGTGTTTCATCTGTGTTCATCCGTGGCTAATAAAGGTTTTCAGGTTAAAACCCGACCTGTAACTTTCTGCTGGTAAACTCTCCACCATGAACATCAAACTTTTCATTCTCAGCCGACTCCGCTTTGCGCTCGAAGCCTTTTCCAATTTGCTGGCACGCAAATGGAAGCAGAGTTTTTTCCTGTATCTGGCGGCGCTGTTCAGCGTGTTCGCTTTGGTCGATACCGCTTTTCTGCACATCACCAGCGAGATGCGCACGGCGGCGTTCGATGCCATGGTGCGCTACCGCCTATCGCCGCCCAAGCCCGACCCGGATATTGTGATTATTGATATCGACGAGAAAAGTCTGGCGGCGATGGCCAAGGAATACGGGCGCTGGCCGTGGCCGCGCCAGGTGTTGGGCGAGTTCGTCGAAGGCATCGAAAAGCAGCAGCCCAAGGCAGTGGTGTTCGACATTTTGTTCAGCGATGCGGATGTGTTCAATCCCGACAGCGATGCCTATTTCAACGCGGCCATCGCCGCCAGTAACAACACCTTCTTCCCCATGTTGCGCCTCGATCCGTCCGGCGATACGCTGAGCCAGATCAAGGCGGCGCAGATTCCCGGCGTGATGCCGATGGCGGATGAAGAGCAGGAGGCGGACGCGACCATGAGCGTGATCCTGCCGCACTTCCAGGCGGCGCTGGACGGCGCTCGCCTGGGCACGCATAACGTGGCGCTGGACAGCGACGGCGTGGTGCGCAGTTATCCGGTGTATATCGCCGGTTACGGTTGGAAGCTGCCTTCGTTACCGGCGCGCATCGGCAGCGAATTCGGCTGGCCGCATACGGACACCGAACTGATGCTGCTGAACTGGCGCGGCAAGCCGTTCAGCTACAAGTACGTGAGCTTCTCCGATGTCTTTCTGGATATGGGCAGCAAGCAAAAGCAGCGCGCGCCGGATGAGTTCAAGGGCAAGATCGTCCTGCTCGGCTCTACCGCGTCCGGCTTGTACGATCTGCGCGCCACGCCGATGGCGCGCATGCATCCCGGCGTGGAAGTGCTGGCGACGGCCATCGACAACACCAAGCACGGCGATTCGCTGCGCTTCCCCGAGGGGCGCATCTGGTATCTGCTCATCACGCTGGCCATCATCTGGGGCACGGCATGGGCGTTCTACCGCGAAGACGGGCGCGGCAACATCGACAAGGTGTTCGGCCTGTCGCAAGTCATCATGATCGCGTTCTCGTTCGCCAGCATCAACTTCACCAACACCTACATCAACCTCGCCGGGCCGGTGCTGTTGGGCATCGCCTATTTCACGCTGGCGCGGATTTATTCCACGGCGACCAGCAAGGCGCTGGAACAGAACATGGTGAACATGACGGCGACGCGCAGCGGCGATTTGCAAGCAACGCTGCTGTTGATCCGCTTCGATACCAGCCGCAATGTGATCCCGGACAGCATGCTGGAAAATATCCGCCTCGGTTTTAAACGCACCGGCTCGGCGCATAAAAGCGTGGAGGTCATGCTGGGCGAACAGAAAGGAATCTGGGGCTTGTTTGAAAAAACCATCGCCATTTCCTGGGTGGCGGAAGTCGGCGATGCGACGGCGCAACAGGCGGTGGATGCCGATGTGGAACTGGTGCTGTCGGTGTTGCAACCGCTGTTGCGCAAATACCTGTTCCATATCGAAGGCGCGGCCAGCCATCTGGTGCATAGAGGCAGCATTCGCGGCGGCGAGCAAGCGGCGGACGACTGGCGCTTGTTGTTCGCGCAAGCGCTGCTGGAGTGGGAGAAACCCTGGGTTACACCGACGACGAAGATGGAATTGTGACGAAGTATTTAGGGCGCGGAAAAATATGGATACCAAACTGAAATATGTATTCGCTGTGTGCGCGCTGTTGTGCGCAGCGGAGGCTTGGGCGGCGGAAAGCGGCACGCTGACGAAGAACGACGAACTGAAGGACCAGCCGTTCCGCGATGCGAAAACGCTGAAGGCGCTGGCGGCGGGCGAGAAAATTTCCATCCTCGGCAAGGACGGCGGCTGGTACAAAATCAAAACCGGCAAGAGCAGCGGCTGGGTGCGCATGCTGAGCGTGCGCAAGGGCGATGCCAAAAAAGGCGCGTCCGCCGCCACCGGTTTGCTCGCACTGTCTTCCGGTCGTTCCGCCACGGGCAAGGTGGTGGCAACGACCGGCGTGCGCGGTCTGAACGAAGAAGAATTGAAGGCGGCCAGTTTCAATGCGAAGGAATTGCAGTTGGCCGAATCATACTCAGTCAGTCAGGCCGACTCGAAAAAATTCGCGGCCAAGGGCAAGCTGCTTGCGCGCCCGTTCGACTATTTGCCTGATCCGAAATAAGGGGGCGACATGAACGCAAAAATGAAATGGGTGTCGCTGTCCGGCTTGCTATTCATTGCCATGAATTGTTCGGCGTTCGATTTGCGCCAGACGCTGAAAGACAAGCTCAATACCGATGTGCCGCAAATCAATCCCAAGCTGGTCGGAGCAGTGAATGCTGCCAAGGAAGTCAGAGGGCCGGACGAAACCGAAGAGATCGCCATCGGCAGACAAATCTCCGGCAACCTGCTGGGGGCAGCGCCGCTAGTCAAAGATGCCAAGCTGCAAAAATATGTGAACCAAGTCGGCGAGTGGGTGGCCAGCCAAAGCGAACGCCCCGATCTGCCCTGGCATTTCGGCGTGATCCAGTCGGAGGATGTGAACGCCTTCGCCGCACCCGGCGGCTACGTGTTCGTCACGCTGGGACTGTATCGCCTGCTGCAAAACGAAGCCGATCTGGCCGGTGTGCTGGGGCATGAGATCGGTCACGTCATCCGCAAACATCATCTGAAGATTTTGCAGCAGAGCAAGCTGGTGGATGCGGGCAGCAATATTTTGTCCAGGCAAGTCGGCAACGACAAACTGCAAAACCTGATCGGCAACGGCGCTGAAATCGTCGCGCGCGGTCTGGACAAAGATGCAGAGTTCGAAGCGGATCGCATCGGCGTGGTGCTGTCAACGCGCGCCGGTTACGACGCTTACGGCCTGCCCGGCGTGCTGCAACAGATCGGCCATTTCGCCAAAGACGACGGCAGCATCGCGCTGCTGTTCAAAACTCATCCGCTGCCCGACGACAGACTGACTAAACTCGACAACGCGATGGGAGAACGCTTTGATAGCGTCAAAGGGCAGACGCTGGAGAAACGGTTTTATCGGGTGAAGCGCTGAAACCTCGGGCGGCTTACGGTTCTATCGCCGTCCAGGGTTAAGAATGTTTGAATTGGGTGGGGAATGGCTGCAACCGAAGCGGACTATGACTTGAGTGTAAATCTATCAGCGGGATGGTCTTCTGCTAACCCTCAAGAGACATCTGCCGATCTAGTTCGTGGGTTGAGCGAAGCGATACCCATCCTACCGCGCTAACCCACTTCACAGAGGTGGTCGCTGTTGATTGACCCACAACTGTACCGACGGTCTTTGCCATTGGTATCGCGCATAAGCAGCCAATCGCTCGGGCACGGGGTCACCGTTCAAAACAAGACGATTGAGCATAAGAGCAAGATCAACATCAGCGATGCACCATTCACCGAAAAGGCTTTCAGAGTGGGCTGGTAGCAGCAACTCGGCAGCTGCAAATAGCTTTTCAGCGGCGGCCTGAGCTTCACGAGAAAGTGGCTTGTTTGTTGGCCGGTAAAACACGACCTCGGTGGATCGTTCGAGCCGGATAGGCATGAGGTCGCTGCGGAGCCACGCCTGAACCTGACGGGCTCTTGCCCGAGCGCGGGGCTCGGATGGGTACAGAGCCCTGCCGGGAAAGACCTCGTTTATGTATTCGGAGATAGCGGAAGACTCAGAAAGAGCAAAGCCATCGTGGATCAATGTGGGGATGCGGCGAGTAATCGAGGTGGTGGCAAAATGGGGTTCATCGGTAGCATTTGCAGCGAGGTCAAGGGTTAACATGTCGAACGGCAAGCCCTTTTCACGCAAGGCTACGAAGGCAGACATTGCATAAGGGCTAGCAAACTGACTATCGACGTAGAGAAGAAGATTGGGGGAAGACAAATATAACTCCTCGGATGGCTAACGAATTGGATAACGAATGTCTGCTCATGGACGGATGCTGACCATTGGGCATTCTACCCGCCAACGTCCGCACTTGGCACAACCCGGCCGATCAGAAACATTATCCAATCGCAAGAAATCAGCAAACATTCTTTATGCCAATCTGCCTGAAGATGCCCGTCAATAGGCGTTCTTCATGCGATGTGCGGTGTGAGCGCCTATTGGCGAGGCTTGCGAGCAAGTAGTGAATTTATGGGTGATCTGAGCTATGGCATTTTCTCAAGCAGGCGCAGGTTGCTGCGCGCTTTGTCCAGTTGCGGATCGAGTTGCAGCGCGGCGGCGAATTCCAGTCGCGCTTCTGCATTGCGCTGGGCGAGCAGGTAGGCGCAGCCGAGGTTGTTGTGGACGCGCGCTTTGTGCGGCGACTTCAGGGCGGTGTCTTGCCATAGCGCGATTTCGTTGGCATAGGCTTGGTTGCGCAGTACGGTGAGGCTGGTGAATGCGAGCATCAGTGCGGCAAACGTGATTCGAAATATCCGGCTGTCCAGCCACAAGTTCAATTCAATCACCAGCGCGAGCAATAGCGGCCACGCGGCCAGATAGAGCTGGCGTTCGTTGGCGATGTCGATGCGCGGTAAAAATAAATACAGCGGAATCAAATGCAGCATCGCCCATGCCAGCGCGAAGCTGAGCCACGGGCGTTTGCGCCAGCACAGCAGTATCAACACGCACAGCGCGATAAAGAATGAAAACGGCAAGAGTGCGTCCGAGAAATTTTTCAGCAGCGGCAGGTCGGGGTCGATGTTGAGCCACAGCGGCAGCGCCCATTGCCGCATCAAGTAAGCAAAGGCGGCGAGTTGTGTGGCAGCGTTGCCTTGCATGTCGTTGAACGAAACGCTGCGTTGCATTTGCGCGGCGTAGCTGTCGCTGAACAGGAACAGTAGCGCGGCGGCGATCAGCACTGCCCAACTCGGCCACAGTGTTTTGAACGAAATTTTCCAGCGTCCGCCGCAACAGAGTTCCCAAACCAACAGTGCCAGCGGCAAGGTTACCGCCGTTTCTTTTGCGCCCAGTGCCAGCACGAAGAGCAGCGGCGTGGCGAGATATAACAGCGCTTTGTTTTGTTGGGTGCGACCGTTCACGTAGCACAACAACGCGGCCAGATAGCACAGCGCCATCAGCGAAGCGGAGCGCCCGCAGATGTAAGTCACCGCTTCGGTGTGGATGGGGTGAACCGCGAACAGCAGTGCGGCATACAGCGGCACATGATGCAGTTTTGCCTGTTGCCATTGTTGCGACACGAATTCCTGTGCGAGGCGATACACCAGAAAACTGTTTACGAGATGGAGCAGCAGGTTGGTCAGGTGAAAACCGATCACGCCCGTGCCCAGCGTCCAGTTCAGTGTGTAAGTGAATTTGAGAATGGGGCGGATGCCGCTGTCCAAATGCGCAAACCAGTTTGGCCAGCTATGCACTTGCGTTTCGTTGACGATGACGTTGTAGTCGTCGAACTGGAAATCGCCGGTGAGCGCATTGGCGTAAGCGAGGCACACGGCCAGCGCCAGCCACAGTAGCGCAGAAACGCCATTCAGAAAATTCCCGTCATTGATGGAACTTCTAGCCATTCGACTAAGCTGGCAAACAACGCCAGCTAAGTCGCTGGTTATCCGGCGAAGGCCGGAATCCAGTGGAAAAAATATTTCCCGCGAATGCGGGTCAACATCTTTTTTTGTTTGTGCGATATAACTCATTCCAAGTCACAGGTTTTGTCCGCTTCGCGGAATGTTTGGTGTGGCTGGATTCCGGCTTTCGCCGGAATGACGGGCTGATGGATTTGGCGGGATGAACTTGGATCATCACAGATGAAATCCGTGTTCATCTGTGTCCATCCGTGGCGGATTTGTATTTTTCAAATTGAAATGCCGCATCCAGCATATCCACCGCATCCCACCAGCGGTCCTTGCCGTGCAGCATCACCAGCAACACTCGCTGATCGCCGCGACGGGCGGTGGCGATCAGACATTTTCCGGCGTTGGGGGTGAAGCCGCTTTTCAGGCCGAACGCGCCGGGGTAGCGGCCGACCAGTTCGTTCTTGTTTTCAAAATAGAAGCTGCGCGCGCCATCCTGTGTGCTGATGCGCGCATCAATTTGCGAGGCGAATTTCAACAGCGCCGGATGCTTCAGCACTTCGTGCGCCAGCAGCGATAAATCGAACGCGCTGGAATAATGATCCGGCGCATCGTGGCCGCAGGCGTTGGCGAAATGCGTGTCGTGCATGCCCAGTTCTTGGGCGCGACGGTTCATCAATTGCACGAAGCGCTGTTGGTCGCCTGCCAGCGAATCGGCCAGCGCGTGGCAGGCATCATTGGCCGAGGCGATCAGCGCGGCAGCCAGCAAGTCGTCGCTGCGAAATAGTTCGCCTGCCTTGATGCCGATGCGCGTGCCGGTCTCGTGCGCGGCGGCTTGGCTGACGGTGATGAGTGCATCGGGCTGCTTGTGTTCTGCCGCCAGCAGCGCGGTCATTAGCTTGGTCAAACTGGCGGGAGGCAGACGTTGATGGGAGTGTTTTTCCCGGAGTACAGCGCCGTTGCTTTCGACCAGATACGCCGAGGCAACGTTTGAAAAAGCATCGGGGTGTGCTGCTGCCGCAAGCGCTTGGCAGAACAGCAACACCCCGAAAAGAAACTTCACCACGCGATTAGAAACCGAACATGCCTTTCAGGCTTTTCAGTTTCTGTACGTTGTCGATGGTGTTGCCGACCGGGTTGTCGGTCACTGTGCCGGTCGAGCGCTGGGTGCTGGTATAACTGCGCTGCACCTCGAACGCCTTGGCTTCGGTCGGGCAATAATCGGCGAGTTCTTCGTAATTGCTGCCATCGACTTTTGCGCAGGTCGCTTTGGTTGCGGCTGCCATATCAATGCCGCAAACCTTGGCGATGGAAACATCGGACGTATCGTCATGCTTGGCCAGTTTGGCAAAGACTTCGGTATTCTTTTTCACCTCCTTGCTGATAACCTTGCAGGCGAATTTTTCTTTGCCGGGACAGGAGGCGTTAGCGCCAAAGAATTTGTTGGAGATTAACTCTTCGGGCTGATAGTTGGAGACCTCGCATTGTTCGGCCATTGCACCCGCCATCTGCGATTTCGCCATGCCCATTATGTCGTTCATGTTCTCCATGCCTTTGGGTGTCGCGACGACAGGGGCGGCGGAAGTGTCGCAAGCAGTGCCTATGCGTTTGCCGCTGAAAGTGGAAGTCATATTCACTGCTTTCCCCTCCATTTTTGCCGAAAGTATTACCACGCCCTGATAGCTGTTTGGCTTGTGCGTCACTTCGCCCGTTCCCGACGAATCTTCGCCGTTGTTGTTGCAGTGCATCTTCCACGTGGTTTTATTGCCCGAAGTTTTCAGGTCGGTGATTTTGCAGTCGCCATCCTGTTTCATCATTTGTCGGGGGTCTTTTTCCGCGCCCTTGGCGATGCACACGGTCATCGTCGTATCTCCCATCCCGGCGGGCAAGCCGGGCACTTCAGTCTTGTTGGTCACTTCCCACTGCTCGCCGCTTTCGGCATACGCGTTGGAAAAAATGAAGCCTGTTGCCACAGCCAGCCCCACGATCAGATGCTTGTTCATAATGCCTCCCTCAAATTGAACTGCGTTGAACGGTAATCCCCTTATGACGGATGGATTTTTGACCTTCCACTAGCTTCCGTCAAGCAAAGACTGATGCGGGCTGCTATTCAGCGGTGCTGGGGCGAATTGGAATAGCCAATTTGATGGAAAGCCAATAAAGACGGGCATCTCCATCAAGCGCATGGCGTAGAACGCCGATTGACGGCGCTTGCGGAGGAGGTGGCTATGCTATTTGAGGTTCTTCATGAGTTCATCCAGATCGACGGTGATCTCATGATTCGGTTTGTCGGACGGCGGCTGTTCGGGGTTGGTCGTTGCCGGCCCGGAGGCGGGGATGTCGAAGTTGATGTCCGCCACCGCTATGTTCTGGGTGGGGATTTCAAAATTGATCTCGGATTTCTTTTCATTGGCGGAAGGCAATTCGAACTCGAGATCCAGCGGGGTTGTCGGTTTTGCGGCGGGGATTTTGGAGGTGGTTTCGCCGGTGCTGGGCGGTTTCTTTTGATCGAAGGCGCGCTCCAGTGTTTGGATGGTTTGCATGGTCGCCTCGTCCGGATTGCGATTCATGAGGTCTTGCGCAGCGCGTTCGAATTCCGGCTTTTTGCCGGTGGACGAATAGATGGTCAACAGCAACAGTCTGGCCTCGGTCTTGTCCGGGAATTTCTGGATAATCTCTCCCAGAATCACGGTGGCTTTGTCGGGATGGCCGTGGATGTTGTAAAGCTCCGCTTCTTCCATGAGCAAATCCGCTTCGGATGTTTCCGCTGGCGGTTCCGGGAAATAGGTGCTCACCGATGTTGTTACCGGACGGGATGGCGGCAAGGTACGCGACAACACGGGCGGCGAGACGTTGGCAGGAGATGGCTCAACCTTTTGCTTGGCTTGGGCTGGCTCATACGCGGGTTTGGGGGTATAGGTTTGGAACAGATCCTCGTCTTGCAGTTGGGTTTTTCTCCTGCTGATGAAACGCATGCCCAGCAAAATGACCAATGCCGCCGAAAGCAGCTCGGCGACAAAATAGGCGATGTTCATTTTTCCAAAGGGGGATGAGGGCGACTGGCTGGGGGTCGCGACGGGTTTGTTGGCGACGGGGCGGGGCGGTATTTCCTGCACCGGCTCGGCAGCGGATGCGGCGACTGGCGCTGTCGCGATGGCCGAAGCGGCTTCGGGTTCTGATGCCGCAGGATTGGGCGTGGTTTGCAATTGCGCCAGTTGCAGTTTTACGCTTTCCAGTTCTTCCTGTAGCAGTTTGACCTGGTGCAGCAGGGTTAAATATTGCGCGGTCTGGTTGTCCGCATCCTGATCTTTTTTCTGTTCCAGCAGCAGCGCTTTTCTTTTTTCGCTGGTCATTCCGGTGGGCGATTCAGTCAGCAGCGAACCGGACAATTTGAGCCGGAAAGCCGGTTTGTAAAATGCTTTGGCGCGACCGCTTTGCGCCTGACGTTTCGCGCGAGCCTGCGGCTTGCCCAGTTCGGTTTCCAGGCCGTTGCGTCGGCTGGGCGCGGCTTTGGGGCGCGGTGATGGCGCGACAGCGGGCGGCAATTGGGCAGCCGGAGCGGCCTCAACTTTGGCGGTCTGCGCTGGCGCTGAGGCGGTCATCGCGTTGTTCGCCGGCAGCGCGGTTGTTTCCGGCACTGTGGGCAGGGTGGGCTGCGGGGCGGCGGGAACGGCGGTGCTTGGCGCGATAGTTTCGACGGCATCCGGTGGCGCGGTCTCTATCGTTTCCGCCGGGGCGCTGATGGGGGCGTTCTGCGCCAGTTCGGTCGCATCCGGCAGATCGGGCAATATGGCGAGCGTCTTGAGGAAGACCCCCATCCCCGAACCGGGACATTTGACCTGTAAGCGCATCATGGCGAACGGTTCGTTGAACGGTTCATTGGTGCGGATTTCGACATATGACCGACCGGCTTCTGCCATGAGGGAAATGCGGGCGTGGGTCAGGAAGCTGTTTTGATCCTCATCCGAATTCGGTTTGGACAGGGACAAGCAGGCGTTGTCGATATGTTCCGATTTGTCGGCCATCAATTCCACGCGAACGCGCAACGGCTCGCCTAGGTGGCTTTGCAATACGGCTTCGCCGATGCCGACCGCGTAGGCGAGACAGGGCGTTAAAAAAATTGAAGTTGTCAGAACGTTTTTCACCAGCAGGTGAAAGTTGCGCCTCAATCTGAATTGAGGCGGAGATTTGTCGAGAGCCGTGCGCATCATCTAAAGGAGCACCTTGCGTGAAATGTTGTTTTTATGGTCGCTGTACAACGGTCAAGCCTCAGGCACATGCGCTGTGAACCTGGATAATATCGGTGATGCCGTGAAAAACTTTTTCAATGCCGTCTTGTTTCAGTGTTCTCATGCCTTCGGCTATGCCGGCGGCTTTGTATTCTGTGGCGGACGATTGCATGCGAATCAGGTGGCGCACCTTGGGGGTGATTTGCAGCAGTTCGTATAAACCGATGCGCCCCTTGTAACCTTCGCTGCACGCCTTGCATCCGACCGGGTGTTTGAGGTACAGCTTACCATCGGCATCGGCGTAAGCCTCGTGCCATCCGCGAATAAGCGCTTCGCGCTCCGCGCGCGACGGGCGCTTGTCGTGGCCGGACTGGTGATATTCGTTGGCGAGTTCTTCGAGTTCGAGCGCGCTGGCTTCCTCGCGTGTCGCGCATTGGCTGCACAGCTTGCGCGCGAGCCGCTGAGCGAGAATGGATAGCAGCGCATCCGACAAGTTGTAGGGGTCGGCCGCCATGTCCAGCAGGCGCGCCACCGTGTCGGAGGCCGAGTTGGTGTGCAGAGTTGAAAGCACCAGATGGCCGGTCATGGAGGCTTCCAATGCGATCTTGGCCGTTTCCTGATCGCGCATTTCGCCGACCATGATGACATCCGGGTCGGCGCGTAAAAAAGCGCGCAATATCTTGGCGAAATCCAGACCGATTTTGTTATGCACCTGCACCTGACACAAATGCGGCTGCACGATTTCCACCGGGTCTTCCGCCGTCCAGATTTTGCGGTCGGGGGTGTTCAATTCCTTGATGGCCGAATGCAGGGTGGTGGTTTTGCCGCTGCCGGTTGGGCCGCACACCAGAATCAGCCCGTAGGTATGTTGTGTTGATTCGCGGAAGACTTTCATGTCCCGTTCCGACATGCCGAGATTGGAGAGCGGGATCGGTTCGCCGGAAGATAAAAGGCGAATGGTGATGAATTCGATGCCGCGCAAGCCGGGGATGGTGGAGACGCGCAAGTCGATGCGCTCGCCTTCCGGCAGTCCGAACGATATTTTTCCATCCTGCGGTTGGCGACGTTCCGAGATGTCCAGCCCCGACATGATTTTGATGCGCGATATGACTGCCGGGTGATACGAGCGCGGGAAGCTGGAGAAATGTTCGAGGACTCCGTCGCGGCGGAAACGGATGTCGGTTTCCGGGCTGCCCTGAAATAGCTCGATGTGAATGTCGGATGCCCCTTCAAAGTAGGCGTTCAAGATCATCTTGTTGACCAGCTTGATGATGGTGGCATCGTTTTCGGAAAGGCTGGCTTCAAGCTTTTCGGACTCGTACTCCGGGCTGCTGGGCAGCGCATCGCACGCCAGTTGCGCCAGATTACGGAATTCTTCCTTGGCTTCGCGCATGACGAAATTGCTTTTTGCGAAACCGTGCATATTCAGACGGTTCACAATCTCGTTGTGCGGCGCATACACGGGTTCCACTTTATGCATGGTCAGCATGGTGAAAAACGATGCGTCCTTGAAGGTGAACGGATCCTCCACGGCCAGATAAAGCGTGTCGTGGTAAATGCCGACGGGCACGACCATTCTTTCCCGTGCACGGTCGTTGGGGATGATTTTATTGGTTTCGGGCGGAATGGTGATGGCCGCCAAATCCACCATGATGATCCCGGACTGGACGCACAGTGCGCACGTCAGGTCTTCCTGGGTAATCATGCCGAGCTCGACCATCACTTGCCCGATAGGCTTGGCTTCCTGTTCATTTCTTTCCTGCATGCGGCGTACAACACGCAATGACTTCTCGTCGGAGAAACCAAAATGGATCAGGATTTCGCCGATTGGCTTGCCCTGTTGCGCATAAAGTTTTTGATTGCTGCGGCGCAGTTCGGAAATGGTGGCCAGCTCGTGCTGGGTGCGAACCTTGGGCCAGTTGCCGCGCCCGTGTACCGGCTTTTCCGCGTTTTTCGCGGGGGCGGAAGCGGGCGGGATGGTGTCGTCGCCCAGTGAAAACGAGGTTGCGGCGGCGGTGGAATTAGCGACCGGATTGTGCGCGAACGATTCGGCCATGGGAGAGAGTATTCCGCCGCTGCTGAACGGGTCGTAAGGGTTGACGGAGAGACGGGGGAAGAGAAAGTTGTGGAATTCCTTGAGCAGCTCGATTTCCCGGATCGCTTCCTGGGGGAATCCCTCGCGGTCTTCGCGGTTGTCGAGCAGAAGCGTGTCGAAAAAATTATTGGCAGAAATGCCGCCCCAGTTTTGTTCGATTTGCAGCAGGATGCGCGGATAGTGTTCCGCCATGAACACCGGGAAGGCGATGCCTTCCCGGTCGGTTGCGTCCGAAATGTTCGGATATTGTGAGTCACTCACAAGCAAGCACCATTTCTTCAATCATTGTTAGGAAATTATTTTCCAGAACTCTTTGCGCGATCTTTCGCGTAAAATCATTTGTGGTCTTTTCAGACTATAGCATTATCTTCAGCGATGGATTATAGCGAAAAATTTACACCAAACTTGCGCCCTAAATATTTTTAACATCATCCCCAGTGCCCACCGAAGTCGATCGTTTTTTTTCCGAACAAAGCCCGCTTGCCACCGAAGTCGCATCGTTCCGTCCGCGCGCGCAACAGCGCGACATGGCGAAAGCCGTGGCCGAAGCGATACGCGATAACGCGATTCTGGTGGCCGAAGCGGGCACGGGCACGGGCAAAACTTTTGCCTATCTGGTGCCCGCGCTGCTGGCGGGCGGCAAGGTGGTGATTTCCACCGGCACCAAGAACCTGCAAGACCAACTCTTTCAAAAAGATTTGCCCATGGTGCGCGATGCGTTGAAAGCGCCGGTGTCGGTGGCGCTGCTCAAGGGGCGCTCGAATTATGTGTGCCACTACCATCTGGAGTTGGCGCAATCGAACGGGCTGTTCAAAACGCGCGAGGATGTGAAACATCTGGCCAAGATCGTGCAGTACGCCAAGGTGACGCAGAGCGGCGACAAGAGCGGGCTGGCGGATGTGGCGGAGAGCGCGCCTATCTGGATGCACGTCACTTCGACGCGCGACAATTGTCTCGGCCAGGACTGTCCGCAACACAAGGAATGTTTCGTGCTCAAGGCGCGCAAAGAGGCGATGGAGGCGGACGTGATCGTGGTCAACCATCATTTGTTTTTCGCCGATGTGATGCTGCGCGACGAAGGCGTGGCGGAGCTGCTGCCCGCCTGCAACACGGTGATTTTCGACGAGGCGCACCAGTTGCCGGAAACGGCGAGTTTGTTTTTCGGCGAGAGTCTTTCTACCTCGCAGTTGCTCGATCTGGCGCGCGATGCGCGCATCGAGGCGCTGACCTCGGCCAAGGATTTTGCGCCGCTGCCGGTGGCCTGCGACGAGATGGAAAAAGCCGCGCGCGATTTGCGCCTTGCCTTCAAAAAAGAAGGCCGTTTGGCGGCGGATGCGACGCAGAACATCAAGGAATTTGCGCCCGCGTTGAAGACGCTGAGCGAGAAGTTGAGCAAGCTATCCGGCTTGCTGGAGAAGCAGGCGGAACGCAGCGAAGGCTTGGAAAATTGCTGGCAACGTGCGCAGGCGCTGGTGCAACAGCTCAAGCACTGGCAGGACGACGATGTGCCGGAGACGGTGCGCTGGCTGGAAGTTTTTCACCACTCGCTGCAACTCAACACCACGCCGCTGTCCATCGCCGACATCTTCGCCAAGCAGATCAGCGGCCATCCGCGCGCGTGGATATTCACCTCGGCCACGCTGGCGGTGAAACAGAATTTTTCGCATTACCAGGCCGAGATGGGCTTGCTCGAAGCGCGCACCGCGTGTTGGGACAGCCCGTTCGATTATCAGCAACAAGCGCTGCTGTATGTGCCGCAAAATCTGCCCGAGCCGAACACTGAAGGTTATACCGATGCCGTGGTGCAGGCGGCGCTGCCGATGATCGAGGCGAGCAAAGGCCGCGCATTTTTGTTGTTCACCAGTTTGCGCGCTATGCAACGCGCATACGAAATTCTGCAAGCCGAATTCGACCGCAAAAATTTGAGCTATCCGCTGTTGATTCAGGGCGAAGGTTCGCGCAACGAATTGCTCTCGCGCTTCCGCGAACACGGCAACGCGGTGCTGCTCGGCAGCCAGTCGTTCTGGGAAGGCGTGGATGTGCGCGGCGAAGCGTTGTCGCTGGTCATCATCGACAAATTGCCGTTCGCGCCGCCGGACGATCCGGTGCTGTCGGCGCGCATTGCCGAGATGAACAAGCAGGGGCGCAACGCCTTCATGGAATACCAGTTGCCGCGCACCATCATTAACCTGAAACAAGGCGCGGGACGATTGATACGAGATGAAGCGGACCGGGGCGTGCTAATGATTTGCGATCCGCGCCTGATCTCCAAACATTACGGCAAACGTATCTGGCAAAGCCTGCCGCCGTTCAAGCGCACGCGCGACGAAGCGGAGGCGGTGGCTTTTTTCAACCCCAAAGATTGACTATAATTTTCTTGCACCACTGAAGTCAGCTTGTTTCTTTTCGCCGCAGTGGAAAGTAATGTGCATCGGATCAATACGATGCGGATACAATGTAAAATGTTGCAAAACTACAGAAGGGATTAAGGTTATGAATCCGACGCTGCTGAAAATGTTAGATGGTAACGAGGCGGTTTACCCCCATGTGCTGGAAGCTAAGTTTCCGCGCGTTTTCAGCAAGCTGCTCGAATTGTGGGAAACCCCCAGAATTGATGCGTATCTGCAAGACCTGTTGTTGAATTCGCGCGGCGGGGATCGCGAGGGTTTTCCGCCCGAGGCCGCCAAGGAAATTTTCCGTCTCAGCAGCTATCACAGCGACATACATGTGCAGGACAAAGAGATCAATGCATGGGGCGGGGTCAGCGACGATGCCGACAAGAAGCGCAAGGTAATTCTGCAATCGGGCTACGAGGTGACCACAAAAAGTTTTCTGAAAGCGGTGGAAGACGGCAATCGCGAAGTTGCGAAAAGACTGATTGATTTCGGTGCGAATCTTGAGGTGCGCGACGAGCGCAATTGGACTGCGCTGATAATTGCCTCGGCCAAGGGGGCGGAAGACGTGGTCAAGATGCTGCTGGAGAGCGGCGCAAGAAATGATGTGCACGACATGAAGGGATACTCCGCGCTGCATTGGGCCGCCTATAACGGACACTCCGGTGTGGTGAAATTGCTGATGGAGCATAAGGTCAGCCCGAATCTGCAATGCAAAGTCGGCTGGACACCGCTGATGCTGGCAGCGGCACGCGGGCATCTGGTCGCTTCCGCTTTCCTGATTGCTTTCGGTGCAGATGTGAACCTGACAAGTGCAGACGGTGCCGTGGCGCTGCATAGAGCCGCCCAGAACGGGCATCTGGCAGTCGCCAAATTACTCATCGAAAAAGGTGCAGACCGTCAGGCGCGACAGAAAGACGGCAGTTCGCCGCTCAATCTCGCCAGCAAATTCGGTCATTCGGAGATTGTCGCGCTGTTGTGCCAAACCGATTGAGGCGCATGCACGGAGTGTAGTGTCGTCCCGCGCTGTTACGCTGTCCGAAATATTCTGTTTCGGGCAGCGACCATCTCGCAGCATCCATCGTTAAGAATCCCGCTCTCGACAAAAGCGCCGCTTTCCGTGAAAATAGTTAGCAAGCCAACAATTAGCTAGCCAGCCAATAATGAAATCCCTGAACGAGCAATTTTCGGAGTCGATGTTTATGGCGATGCGCGCCTGGCGCAACGAGCTGGACAGGCGCTTGCGGCCTTTGGGCTTTTCGCATTCGCGCTGGATGCTGCTGCTGCATCTTTCGCGCCATGACGGCTGCACCCACCACGAACTGGCACAGCACATGGGCATCGAAGCCGCGACGCTGGTCAGGCTGGTCGATCACATGGAAAAGGAGGGCTTGCTCAGCCGTTGCGGCAGCGAGACCGACCGGCGCGTGAAGCATCTGTGCTTGTCCGATAGTGGCAAGAAAGTGGTGATAGAGATTCGCGCTTACGCCGCCGATCTGCGCAAGGAAGTGTTGGGCGGCCTGAGTCAGGCCGAGATCAAAACCGCCTGCGATGTGCTGAACAGCATTCGCGGCAAACTGGGAACACTCGCATGAAACGTATCGCTGAAAACAAGAAACCTGTCGCCATCGCGCTGTTGCTGGCCGCTCTGCTGACCGGTTTCGCCATCGCGCATTTCTCCGGGCAATCGCGCAGCACCGAAAATGCCTACATCAACGCGGATGTGGTGAACGTGGCAGCGCAAGTCGGCGGGCGCGTGGTTGCCGTGCATGTGCAAGACAACCAGTACGTGCGCAAAGGCGACGTGCTGTTCGACATCGACCCCGAGCCGTTCGCCATCGCACTGAGCCGCGCCCAGGCCGATCTGGCCGTGGCGAAGCAAAACGCGCGGCAGGACAATGCGGAGGTTGCCGCCGCACGGGCGCAAGTGGCGCAGACCGAGGGCGATCTGGCCAATGCGCGCAGCAGTTATGCGCGCGACAAGGAGTTGGTCGCGCAACATTTTCTTTCGCAGCAAGCCGTGGATGATGCACAGACGCGCATGCAGGCTTTGCAGGCAGCGCTGGATCAAGCGCGCGCCAAGTTGACCAAGGCGCTCTCCGCGCCGCAGAAGACCGAAGAGCGCGGCGACGTGCTGAAGGCGCAGGCCGCCATCGCGCAGGCCAAACTCGATCTGCAACACACCCACATCACCGCGATGCAGGACGGGCAGATCAGCAATCTGACGCTGACGGCGGGATCGCTGGTGAATGCCGGTGCGCCGCTGTTCGCGCTGATCGCGCAGGACAGTTTTCACATCGAGGCGAATTTCAAGGAAACCGAGTTGTCGGGCATTCATATCGGACAGGACGTGGACATCCAGATCGACATGTATTCCGGCCAGCATTTCAAAGGCACAGTGGAAAGTCTCAGCGGCGGCACGGGCACGGCGTTCTCGCTGTTGCCGCCGCAGAATGCCACCGGTAACTGGGTGAAGATCGCGCAACGCGTGCCGGTGCGTATCAAGCTCGCGCCGACCGATGCCGAGCATCCGCTGCGCATAGGCGCGACAGCGACGGTGACGGTGAATTTGCATTCAGCCTCAAGTCACGGCTGAGTAAACTCCAATGAGCAAAAGCCGCGTCCTCACCAGCATCGCCGTGATGTCGGCAACCATCATGCAGGTGCTGGACACCACCATCATCAACGTGGCGCTGCCCAATATGGCGGGGCAGCTCGATGCCACGCCGGACAATATCAGCTGGGTGCTCACCTCGTATCTGATCGCTTCCGCCATCTTCATGCCGCTCACCGGTTTCTTCACCGACCGTTTGGGGCAGAAGCGTTTTCTGCTGATCTGCATTGCCGGTTTCGTGATCGCTTCCGCGCTGTGCGGCTTGGCGACCAGTCTGGCTGAAATGGTGCTGTTCCGTTTCCTGCAAGGCGTGTTCGGCGCGTCGCTGGTGCCGCTGTCGCAATCCATCATGCTGCAAACTTTTCCCGCCGAGCAGCGCGGCAAAGCGATGGCGATATGGGCGATGGGCGTGATGGTCGCGCCCATTCTGGGACCGACGCTGGGCGGCTGGCTCACCGATGTGATCAGTTGGCGCTGGACGTTCTATATCAATTTGCCGGTCGGCATCATTTCCTTCATTCTCGCCTTGCGTCATGTGCCGGACAGCGAGACGCGCGCAAGGCGCATGGACTGGCTAGGCTTCGCTTCGCTGGCGGTGGCGATCGGTGCGGCGCAACTGGTGCTGGATCGCGGCAATCAGGATGACTGGTTCAGTTCGCAGACGCTTGTTTTCGCCACTGTGCTGGCGGTCATCGCGCTGGTATTTTTCATCTTCTATACGCTCACCGGCAAACACCATCCGCTGTTCGATTTGCGCATTTTCCGCGACCGCAATTTTCTGGTGGCCAGCCTGATTATGACCACCATCGGTGTCGGCTTTTTCGGCGGCATGGTGTTGCAATCCTTGTTTCTGCAAAACTTCCTCGGCTACCCCACGTTCGATGCCGGGCTGTACATGGCTCCGCGTGGACTGGCTTCATTTTTCGTGATGATCTTCGTCGGCAAATTCTCCGGCAGATTCCCGCCGCGCAACTTTGTGCTGATCGGCATCGCGTGTAGCGTCGCGGGAAATTATTTGATGACGCGCTTCACCGGCGACATCACCGCCAGCGATTTGATGTGGCCGATGATTTTGCAAGGCATGGGCATGGGACTGGTGTTCGTGCCCATCTCCACGCTGGCGTTTACCACGCTGCCCAAAACCGTCGCCGCCGAAGCGGCGGGGATATACAGCCTGATCCGCACCTTCGGTTCTGCCTTGGGCATCTCCGTGCTGGCCACTTATTTTTCGCGCAGCGCGCAACAGAATTGGGGGCTGTTGCGCGGTGAGATCACGCCGTACAGCGATGCGTTGCATGCCTATCTCGCCCCGTTGCATCTGGGCGTTCAAGACCCGCAAGGCATCGCGCTCGCCGCCCGCGCCGTCATGCACCAGGCGCAGAACATCGCCTACATCGACAGCTTCTGGTTCGCCACGCTGAATTTTCTGGTGATGCTGCCGCTGATCCTGCTGGTGCGCACGCCGCCCAAAAGTGCGCCTGCTCCCGCTCAGGTCAGTGCGGAGTAAGCACGCTTGGCGTATTGCCAAAAGCGGAAAGGAATTTGACGGTCTGAATCCTGGTCGAGGAGTATTATCTGTTTGTTCGCGCACAGATTTTTGCGAGCGAATGAATTAGTTTGTCGATGTGCTGTCAACGATGTCGAGGTGATTGGCGCTGTACTGTCAATTCAAGATCAATGTCGGCAACTCACGGGACGGTATCCAGACTGTGGATCAAAGACTACTCAAACTGCTTGGTGATAAAGAAGACGTTTATCCAAACGTGCTGGAAGAGCGTTTTCCGCGCGTGTTCGGCAAAATTCTGGAGCTGATAGAGACCGAGCACATCGAGGAGTATCTGCAAGACTTGATGATGGATAAACGCGGCGGAGACCGGGCGGGATTTCCGCCGGAAGCGGCGGCGGAAATCATCCGCCTCAGCAACTATCTGCACTCGTTGCGCGCAGAAGATAAAGAGATCAATGCGTGGAGCGACATCCCGGAATTCAAGCGGCAGGAAGTCGAGCAGCTCGGTTATGAATTCACCCCGCAAGGACTGCTGAAATCGGTCGAAGACGGCAATCAGGATGCGGTGCAGGTTTTTTTGTCGTGCGGCGTGGATTTGGAAATACGCGACGAGCGCGACTGGACCCCGCTGATGATCTCGGCCTTCAACGGCAATGAAGAATTCGCGCTGTTGCTGATCAAATGCGGCGCAAAAATCACCACCTGCGACAAAACCGGCTACACGCCGCTGCACTGGGCGGCCTACAACGGCTACGACAAAGTGGTGAAGCTGTTGCTGGATAAAGGAGCCGATCCGAATGTGCAGAGCCAGTTCGGCTGGACGGCCTTGATGCAGTCCGCCACGCGCGGACATCTGCTGGCCTGCGGCTATCTGATCGCGAAAGGAGCCGATGTGAATCTTGCGAGCGCGGACGGCTGGACGGCGCTGCATAAAGCTTCCAACAACGGTCATACACAAGTTGTGAAGCTGCTGCTGGATAAAGGTGCGAACCGCTATGCGAAGTACCAGAATGGCGACACGCCGCTCGATCTGGCCGTCAAAGCCGGACATCAGAGCATCATTGATCTGCTGAATCCGGGACATCGGATTTCGGTTTAGCGGTAGGGTGGGCACATGAAACGTGCCCACCCTACGCAATTTCTACGCAATTTCAATACGCCGATCAAACCAAACGATGCGCCAGCATCCACGCCACCCCGCCCAACGCGCCAAACAATATCGCCAGATGCAGCCACGTCCACAGCGCGTAGCGGCGGGCGAGTTGCTCCGGCGGCATGTTGCTGAGGAGGAATAGCCGTCCGTCGTGCGGTTGCAGCAGGAAGTGGGTATCTGCTGCGGCGCGCGCTTCGGTCAGGCGTTTATTGGCTTCGCGTTTGGCGGCCTGACGCGCCAGCATCCATTCCTGCATGTCGAGTTCGCCGCTGTTGTCCAGATCGAAACGCTTGAGCAAATCGGCGTTGTCCTTTTTCCACTCGAACAACACCTGATTCACCAGATCGTTTTGCGTGAGCGTGCTGGTGCTGCCGCCCACGGTTTTGAATTCGCCAAGTGCATACACCTCGTCCAGTTTTAGCAGCGTCCATTCGGTATAGCGATAACCGGCGACCTGCCACGTGTCTCTGTGCTGCGTGATGATCTCCGCGCCTGCGGGGTCAATCACGCATTGCCCGCTGCCGTCGTCAATCAGAAAAGGCGCATCGCTTTCGCCGCTGGATTCTGTGTACCACTGGTTCTTGTGATTCTTGCGTTCAATCTTGTAGCGATACCACAGACAGGGCAACAGCGAACACTTGCCCAGAATGGGCGCGCCTTGCGGCTGGGCGTGGCCGAGCAATTCCACATAGCCCTGCGCGGCGGAAGCGATACGCGAGGTGGGCGTGGCGTTGATGATGCGCAAACGGTGCAGTGCGGAATACCAGGCGAACAGACTGATGACCGCGATGCTGCCCAGACACCACAACCACGCAGTGCGGTTGCCCAAATGAAATCCGGCGAACAACAGTAAAAGTTGTCCGCCGGAAGTGATGAGTTGCGAGTAACTGTGGCGCAAGGAAGTGAGCATCGCCAACCTCTTTGCGCTAGCTGCGATGAAGCTTAGAAGCGCATGCCCAGCTTGCCGCTGATGGAGGCTGCCGAGCCGGTCTTGTCATACTCGGCAGCGAGATTCATCAGTCCCAGATTAAAGTTGGCACCCACGAACAGTTTGCTTTGCGAGAAACTTTCCTTGGTCAGGCTGCCCGCGCTCGGCGTGCTGTTGGTCCACACCCGGCCGATACCGGCGTAAGGCGTGAGCATGGCGAACCCCTTGGAAGCCGACACGTCCAAACTCTTGGTGTCCAACGCCAGCTGGCTTACGCCGGACAACTTGGTGAGCGCGCCGCGCACTGCGACGGCGGGCATAGCGGTGCTGCCCGGCAGGAATGCCCACTTGGCTTCGCCGCCGAACAGAGTGATGCCGGTGGTGGGTACGGAGGAAATGAATCCGCCGATGTCAATGTTCAGCGGCAGGCCTTTGGTGGCGTGCAGTTTCGGCACGTACAGTTTGCTGATGTTGCTTACGCCCATGGAGTTCCACAGCGCTTCGCTCTTGGCCAGACTGGTCTGCGTGAGTTCCACACCCAGGTCGAAGCCGACGACACCCAAGCCTTCGGCGGGGGCGATGCCCTTGTAGCTCAGTGCCGAACTGAGGTCTTCCGAGACGTTGCGGAAACTGGTCTGATTATTCCCCAATCCACCAATATTGATGCCAGCCGAAGCGGTTTGCGAAATGCCCATTGCGAGAGCCAATACGATAATTTTTTTCATTATAATTTTCCTTGTTTACGAAGTTGCTGAAGTGTCGAATCACCATCCCCTGTTGTTGCCATGAGCGACTTTATTTGTCATCACTTCCTGGCCGAACAACGATTTGATATCAACGTCTGTTTTTTCTGCCGCAGCGAATTCTAGCAGGGGTTTTGCGCCATAGGCGAACATGTTGGCGATCAGCACTGCCGGAAATTGCTCGATGCCCACGTTGTAAATATTTACCGACTCGTTATACAGCTCGCGGCGGTCGGCAATGCCGTTCTCCAGCCCGGTGATGCGCGTTTGCAGTTGCATGAACTGCTGGTTGGTCTTCAGGTCGGGATACGCTTCGGCCACCGCGAATAGCCCGCCCAAACTGCTGCGCATCATGCCTTCCGCCACACCCAGCGCCGCGATGTCCTGCCCTTCGCGCGCCGTCTGCACTTGCGAACGTGCGGCGATCACGCGCTGCAACGTTTCCTGCTCGAACTGTTTGTACTGCTTGCACACCTCGACCAGTTTGGGCAGCTCGTCGTGGCGCTGTTTGAGCAACACATCGATGTTCGCCCACGCCTTGCTCACCGCGTGCTTCATGCTGACCAGATTGTTGTACAGGCTGACGCTGTAGATCAGCGCCACGACGCATATACCGAGAAGAATGAGAGTCATGCCCATGATGGCTTTCCTTTGAGGGTTTGAAACAGGCCGCATAATAACGCAATTGAAAGTGGGGCGGATTAGCCCAATATTGAATTCGAGCGCTGATGCTGGAGACACCGAAATGAAAAATTCAAGATTGCCAACCCTCTACATTCCGCACGGCGGCGGCCCGTGTTTTTTCATGCCGCCCACGCCCATGTTCCCGGCGGGAACTTGGGACAAACTGGCCGCTTATTTGCGCGGCATTGATGCGGCGCTCGGCCAACGCCCGCGCGCCGTGCTGGTGATTTCCGGCCACTGGGAATGTCCCGTCCCCACCGTGTTGAATGCCGAACATTACAGCCTGCTGTTCGATTACTACGGCTTTCCCGAAGAGACCTATCGCCTGACCTATCCGGCCTCCGGCTCGACCACCGTTGCGGCGCGGGTGCGCGAACTGTTGCAACAAGCGGGCATCCACACCGAACAGGAAGACGAACGCGGTCTGGATCACGGCGTGTTCGTGCCGTTCAAACTGATCTACCCCGAAGCGGATGTGCCCATCGTGCAACTGTCGCTGCAACACAACCTCGATGCGGCGGAACACTTGGCGATGGGACGCGCGTTGCAACCGCTGCGCGACGAAGGCGTGCTGATTGTCGGCAGCGGCAACAGCTATCACAACCTGCGCGAATTCTTCTCGGCTAGTGCCGCAGCGGGTGAAGCCTCGGCACAGTTCGATGCGTGGTTGGGTGCGGCGGTGCAGGCAACACCAGCCGAGCGCGAACGCCTGTTAACCAACTGGCACACCGCCCCCGGCGCAGCCGCCAGCCATCCGCGCAGCGAACACCTGCTCCCGCTGATGGTGGTCGCCGGAGCGGCGGGAGACGATGTCGGAAAAATCAGCTATCACGAACAGATGTTCGGCAAGCTATTTTCGGGCGTTCAGTTCGGGTAGGTTTGACCAGTCTTCAAAATCAACCCCCTCCAGCTCCCCCTTGTCAGGGGGAGAGCAAAAGCGCTGGGATTGATGATGCTCTAACTCCTCCCCTGATAAGGGGAGGCTGGGAGGGGTTTGATTATTGCGCATGCAGGTGTGCCGCAAGCCAATAAATACGCCAATCTTCACGCAGTGAATCGCGTAGATCGCCTATTGACGGGCATCTTCAGCGTGTTCGGTAATAAAACAGCCACGTATGAACACCAATTTCACGTTTTAAATCCGTGAATATCCGTGTCCATCCGTGGCTAAATAAAACTTACTGCCCGAAGAAATCCTTCACCTTGCCCATCCACGATTTGGCGCGCGGGCTGTGGCGGGCGCTGTCTTGTTCGCTGATGCTTTCGAACTCGCGCAGCAGTTCTTTTTGACGGTCGGTGAGGTTGGCGGGCGTTTCCACCACCACGTGGCAATGCAGGTCGCCGTGGGTGTGGGTGCGCATGCCTTTGATGCCTTTGCCGCGCAGGCGGAATATTTTTCCGCTTTGCGTTTCCGCCGGAATCTTGATGCTGGCTTTGCTGTCCAGTGTCGGGATTTCGATCTCGCCGCCCAGTGCTGCGGTGGCAAAGCTGATCGGCATTTCGCAATGCAGATCGTCGCCGTCGCGCTGGAACACGCTGTGCGCTTTGATGTGGATTTCCACATACAGATCGCCGTGCGGTGCGCCATGAGAACCCGCTTCGCCGTGGCCGCTGTGGCGCAGGCGCATGCCGCTGTCGATGCCCGCCGGAATCTTGATCTCCAGCGTTTTTTGTTTCTTCACGCGACCTCTGCCCTGGCAATCTTTGCACGGCGAGCTGATCTGTTTGCCGCTGCCGTGGCAGCGCGGACAGGTCTGCTGCACTGAGAAAAAGCCCTGCTGCATACGCACTTGGCCGTGACCGGCGCAGGTGGTGCAGGTGCTGGCCGTCGTGCCGGGTTTCGCGCCCGAGCCGCTACAGGTTTCGCACTCTTCCATGACCGGAATGCGGATCTGTTTTTGCGCGCCGCGCGCCGCTTCTTCCAGCGTGACTTCCATGTTGTAGCGCAAGTCCGCGCCGCGATGCGCCTGAGCGCGACCACCGCCACGTCCACCGCCGAAAATATCGCCGAAGATGTCGCCGAAGTCGAAGCCCTGCGCACCCGCGCCGCCCGCCCCGAACGGATTGCCGCCGCCCATGCCGCCCGCTTCAAACGCCGCATGGCCATACTGGTCGTAAGCCGCGCGCTTCTGCCCGTCGGATAACGTCTCGTAAGCTTCCTTCGCTTCCTTGAATTGCTCCTCCGCTTTCGGATTGTCCGGGTTGCGGTCGGGATGGTGCTTCATCGCCAGCTTGCGATAAGCCTTTTTGATCTCTTCCTCGGGCGCATCGCGGTTGATGCCGAGGACTTCGTAGTAATCTTTTTTGGACATGGCTGTTAAATGTGAAACGTGAAACGTGAAATGTGTTGCAGCTTCATGTTTTGTCCTTGAGGGATTTCATAAGAGCTAGTGTGAGCGCTGAAACCTCGTCCAGTCTGGACTGGATAGAGGTAATGTCAGTGCAATATTTGAGACGGAATGAAAGATCGAGTTGTGTATCGAGTTCCGCTAGTGAGCCAGTTGCAACACCAAGGAAGTAAAGCAATTCCTTGGTGCCGTTACGAGCTGAGCCTTCCGCTATATTTGACGGGACTGAGACCGCCGCCCGGCGCATTTGCGAAGTCAATCCAAACTGTTCTTCTCTGGGAAAAGTGGACGTGAGGCAATAAACGTCTTCGACCAGCAGCATTGCCGATTTCCATACTCGCAAATCTTTGTGGCCGCGCCGCACGTTTCACCTTTCACTTTTCACGTTTCACTTTTTATCCTTTACTTCAGTGAATTCAGCATCAACCACGTCCGCATCGTTCTTCTTGTGGTCGTCGCAGTTTTCGCCGGGGGCGCAGCCTTCGCATCCGCCCGCATCCGCACCTGCTCCTGCCTTGGCTTGCTCGGCGGCGTACATCTTTTCGCCCAGTTTTTGCGCGGCGGTGGCCAGCGCTTCGGCTTTGGCTTCGATGGCTTCTTTGTCGTCGCTCTTCACCACGGCTTCGGCATCTTTCAACGCGTTTTCGATGGCGGCTTTTTCGTCAGCCGACAGATGTTCGCCGTATTCCTTCATCGACTTGTTGGTGGAGTGGATCAGCGCATCCAGTTGGTTGCGTGCGGTCACCAGTTCCATCGCCTTCTTGTCTTCGTCGGCATGCGCTTCGGCATCGGCCACCATGCGGTTGATTTCTTCTTCGCTCAAACCGGAGCTGGCCTTGATGGTGATGTTGGCTTCTTTGCCGGTGGCCTTGTCTTTCGCGCCTACATGCAAAATGCCGTTCGCGTCAATGTTGAACGTTACTTCGATCTGCGGCATGCCGCGCGGTGCGGGCGGGATGTCGGACAGATTGAATTGACCCAGGCTCTTGTTGCCGGAAGTGATCTCGCGTTCGCCTTGCAGCACGTGGATGGTCACCGCGTTCTGGTTGTCATCGGCAGTGGAGAACACTTGCGATGCCTTGGTCGGGATGGTGGTGTTTTTCTTGATGAGTTTGGTCATCACGCCGCCCATGGTCTCGATACCCAGAGACAACGGGGTCACGTCCAGCAGCAGCACGTCTTTCACTTCGCCTTGCAGCACGCCGCCTTGAATCGCAGCGCCCACAGCCACCGCTTCGTCCGGGTTCACGTCCTTGCGCGCTTCTTTGCCGAAGAATGCTTTAACTTTCTCCTGCACCATAGGCATACGGGTTTGACCGCCGACCAGAATCACGTCGGCGATGTCGGCATTGGTCACGCCCGCATCTTTCATGGCGATCTTGCACGGCTCGATAGTACGCGCGACCAAATCTTCCACCAGACTTTCCAGCTTGGCGCGGGTGATCTTCACGGCCAAGTGTTTCGGGCCGGTGGCATCAGCGGTGATGTACGGCAGGTTCACTTCGGTTTGCTGTGCGGATGACAATTCGATCTTGGCTTTTTCTGCCGCGTCTTTCAGGCGTTGCAAGGCCAGCATGTCCTTCTTCAGGTCAACGCCGCTTTCTTTCTTGAACTCATCCACCAGAAATTCGATCACGCGCATGTCGAAGTCTTCACCGCCGAGGAAGGTGTCGCCGTTGGTGGACATCACTTCGAACTGGTGCTCGCCGTCGATTTCGGCGATGTCGATGATGGAAATGTCGAACGTGCCGCCGCCCAAGTCATACACCGCGATCTTGCGGTCGCCTTCCTGCTTGTCCATACCGAACGCCAGCGCGGCTGCGGTCGGTTCGTTGATGATGCGCTTCACGTCCAGACCGGCGATGCGGCCAGCATCTTTAGTGGCTTGGCGCTGGCTGTCGTTGAAATACGCGGGAACGGTGATGACCGCCTCGGTGACCGGCTCGCCCAGATAATCCTCGGCGGTCTTCTTCATTTTCATCAACACTTCGGCAGAAATTTCCGGTGCGGAGATTTCCTTGTCGCGCACCTTCACCCATGCGTCGCCGTTCTTGGCTTTGACGATGGTGTAAGGAACCATGTTGATGTCCTTCTGCACCATCGGCTCTTCAAAGCGACGACCGATCAGGCGCTTCACGCCGTACAAAGTGTTCTTCGGGTTGGTCACAGCCTGACGCTTGGCGGGCGCGCCCACCAGCACTTCGCCGTCTTCCATGTAGGCGATGATGGACGGTGTCGTGCGCGTGCCTTCCGCGTTCTCGATCACCTTGGTCTTGCCGTTTTCCATAATGGCCACACAAGAGTTTGTCGTGCCCAAGTCAATACCGATGATTTTTCCCATGATGCTTTCCTTTCAGTTGAATGCTTTATAAGAATGAATGTTTTGTTGCTTGCCGCCTAACATCAGGGCGGCGCTGGATATTTCAAGAGCTTTATGAAGGGAAGGGGGAAGAGAGAAGGGAGAAGGGTAAAACCGCGCTCACTATTCGGAGAGAGGTTTTTACCCTTCTCCCTTCCCCCTTAACCCTTCCCAGTATTTAGTCTTTCGCCTTAGCCACCATCACCAACGCCGGACGCAACACCCGTTCGTTCAGTGTGTAACCCTTCTGCATCACGCTCACCACCGTATTAGCGGGCTGGTCGCTTTCCACCATGGTGATCGCCTGATGTTTGTGCGGGTCGAGCTTTTCTCCGACCGGGTTCACTTCCTTGATGTTGAACTTCTCGAACACGTTGGTCAGTTGCTTCAAGGTCAGCTCCATGCCGCTCTTGAAACTTTCCACACTGGCCGTTTCCACCGCCATGCCGGCTTGCAAGCTATCCATCACCGCCAGCATCTCGTTGGAAAAACGCTCCACCGCGAACTTCTGCGCCTTGCTCACGTCCTCGGCGGCACGGCGGCGGATGTTTTCGCCCTCGGCCTTGGCGTACATCCAGGCATCGTAGTGTTCCTGCGCCTTCAGCTCGGCGGCCTTCAGCATCTCTTCGAGGCTGGGCATCACCTCTGCCGGGGCTGCGGTGGGTTCATTTTGCGGGGTATCGTTCTGTTCCATTGCGGCTCTCCTGTTTTCGACTGGTGGGTTATTGGGGCGAGGATTTCGATTTCAAGGGCTGTACCGAAAATATTTTTCTGCGAGATAATGCGCGCCGTTCCATCGCCTGTCTGTTATGTCCACCACCAAGAACCACCACTGGCGCATCGCCGGATTCTATTTTTTCTATTACGCCTTCGTGGGGATGTTTTCGCCCTACTGGAGTTTGTACCTGCAATCCATCGGTTTCGGTGCCATCGAGATTGGCGTTTTGATGTCGATCCAGCCGGTGATGCGCATGGTCGCGCCCAATCTGTGGGGCTGGCTGGCCGACCATAGCGGCAAGCGGCTGCTGGTGGTGCAGGTGGCGGCGACGCTAAGCGCGCTGTTTTATCTGGGCGTGTTTGTGTTCACCAGTTTCTGGGGCATGTTTTTAGTGCTGGCGCTGATGAGTTTTTTCTGGAGCGCGTCCATGCCGCTGGTGGAAGCGACTACGCTGACTTATCTGGGCAAAAACACCGCGCATTACGGGCGCATTCGCTCCTGGGGGTCTATCGGTTTTATCGTCTCGGTGGTGGGTTTGGGCTATGCTTTCGATTACATTGCCATCGCGTGGCTGTTGTGGGCGGGGCTGGTGTGCGAAGTCGGCATTTTGATTTTCTCGCGTCTCATTCCTTCCACCCAAGTGGCCGCGCATCACAGCGACCATTTGCCCATCCGCCAGATCGTGTTGCAGCCGCGCGTGCTGGCTTTTTTCGGCGCATGTTTCCTGATGGCGGTGGCGCACGGCCCTTATTACACGTTTTATTCCATCTATCTGGTCGAACACGGCTACGCCAAAAGCACGGTGGGTATGTTGTGGGCGCTGGGCGTGATCTGCGAAATCGGCGTGTTTTTCGTCATGCCCGCGCTGGTGAAACGCTTCGGCTTCACGCGCATTCTGCTCATCAGCTTTGCAGCGGCTGTGCTGCGCTTTTTGCTCATCGGCTGGACGGTGGACATCGTCGCCCTGCTGCTGTTCGCGCAGGTGTTGCACGCGCTCACCTTCGGCTCCTTCCACGCCGCTTCGGTGGGTCTGGTGCATGAATTCTTCCAAGGTCGCCACCAATCCAAAGGCCAAGCCTTATACGGCAGCTTCACCTACGGCGCAGGCGGCATGCTGGGCGGATTGGCCAGCGGCCCGATCTGGCAACACTGGGGCGCGACCGCGCTGTTTTCGTGCAGCGCGGGCATGGCGTTGCTGGGGATGCTGCTGATGTGGTGGAAGCTGCGCAACGGGGCGGAAGGGGCGTAGCTGATCTGGCAAGCAGGGGCTATTTTTTTAATTTGCTCAAAGTTTGAAACGGCAAATTGTGAATGTATTGATTAGTCATCCAAACCGGAATATCGCCACCAAGCTCTGAGTGCATGTAGTAAGTAATTTCTGTTTTGTCATCTATGGGTTTGAGCGAGATATATCCGTAAGCGCTTTTCATTCTGGTCACGCCTGCCACTGGAGGTGAATAGTTCGGCAGTCCTTTAAAGGTCACTTTATATATTGCGTTCTCTTCTGCGGCGAAGGTCATCCGGTAAATCATGTCTTCATTATTGAAAGGCCAGGGAAACCGGGTTTCCATATACACATATTTTTCTTGTGAATCGTTTTTCAATAATTCGACTTTTTCGGTAAATGCAAACCAGCTCGCATAGCCATTGATGTCTTTCAATATTTCAATGATCGCCTTGCTGCTCGCATTGCTTACTGTCACCGCCTTGAACGATTTGTAGGGGCTTCCTGCTTCAAATTGGGTAAAGACTTTTACGCCATCACCGTCTTTCTCCAGTTCCCAGAAATCTTGAGATAAGGCAATGGATGGCAACAAAGCAAATGCCAATAGCAGGCAGGTCGTTTTGATTTTCATATTTTTTAAAAAATACCGACTTTTGCCCTGACTAGATAAACAAAATAGTACGCAAATAAAACCAAAAAAATCGCATCGCCGACGATGACAATGAATACGAGGGGGCTGGCGATTCCAGCGACGTAGAGCTGCAATAGCTTGTTGGCAAAACCGAGCTTGCCAATGCTACCCACGATGACAATGCCAACATGCTTCACCGGGTTGTGTGCCACGATTAAATAGCCGAAGAAGTACACAAAAGTCGTGCCCCATGAACCTTGGTAAATTGCGTGAAATAATGGATCGGAGAGTTCTCTGCCAAAAAATTGTTGGAAAGTGTAGGCAGTGTTGAAGTATCCAAAACCAGCCCCAGTCAAATTCCACAGCGCGGCCAGCAAGAACATGAATTTAAAAAATTTTAATTCCCGGTTATTCAGCATCTGTTTTCCTTCTTCATTGGATTGATGTCGCTATCCTGCCCGAACCAACCTTTGCAAAACCTTAAGATCGCGCCAAGCCACGTTTGTTGGGATTCCTTAAGCCGACTTCGTTTATGCTACGTCCATGCACATTTTGCTGATTGAAGACGATCTGGATTTGGGGCGCTCGTTGCGGCAGACGCTGCATGTCGAGGGCATGAGCTGCGAGTGGCTGCGCCGCGCGGCGGATGCGCGCAGTTATATCGCGCAGAATGTTTATGACTGCGTGCTGCTCGATTTTTCGTTGCCCGATGGCTCGGGGCTGGATCTGCTGCGGGGTTGGCGCAAGTCGGGGCTGGTTGTTCCCATCATCGTGATTACCGCACGGGTGGCGCTTGAGGACAGGTTGGCCGGGCTGGATGGCGGGGCGGACGATTTTGTGCTTAAGCCTTTTATCCCTATCGAGCTGATGTCGCGCATCCGCGCCGTCGTGCGGCGTTATGCGCAACAGACGAGTAACGAGTGGTGTTGCGGCAACATCAAAATTGATACACGCCTACACGCGGTAAAAGTGGACGGACAGCAAATTGAATTGTCGCCGCGCGAATTTCAGATTTTGTTCGAACTCGTCCGCGCCGACGGTGCGGTGGTGACTAAGGATGGGCTCGCCAGGCGTTTGCAACCATTGGGGGAGGCGGTGGATTTCGGCGCAATCGAAGTACACATTCACAATCTGCGGCGCAAGATCGGAGTCGAAAGCATTCTGACCGTGCGCGGCATCGGCTATAGGCTCATTCTATGAAACGCCTGTTCCGCCCATCGCTGGCGCGGCGTATTTTGGTGGCGAGCATGCTGTCGTTCGCGCTGATTTTTGCGGTGCTTGCCGCTGTCATTTTTTACCAGTTTTTCAAGCAACAAGACGGTGTGCTGGATGTGGGGCGCAGAGCATTTGCCGATTCGTTGAGCCAGGTGCTGATGGGATATGAAACCGATGCGCAAGTTCGTGCTGCCGCCGAGGGCGCGCAACACATGTTCGATGCTCAACTGCGTCAGTTGCAGCGACCTCTCGATGCGCACATTCAGGTTTGGACGCTGGAGGGTAGTCGCATTTATGCATCCCTGGATTTGCCCGAGCGCAGACCGCCCGAGCTGGCTTCGGCCACCACCTTCGATTGGCATGGGCGGCAGTATTCCGTCACCAGCGCCGCGTCACCGCGTTACCAAATTGATGTGCTCGATTCGATCACCGTCCAATCCGAGCGCGAAGTGGTGATGGAAGTGCTCGGCGATCTGCTGCTCAAAATGCTTATCGCATTTCCGCTGTTCCTGCTGCCGGCCTGGTTTGCTGTGCATTCCGGGCTGAGGCCGCTGGGCGCGCTGTCCAAGACTTTGCGACAGCGCCCCGCCGATGATCTGACCCCGTTTGCTTCCGATATGCGTTATGCAGAGTTGCGGCCTGTAGTGCAATCGCTGAATGAATTGATGGCGCGGCTGCGCCATAAAATCAAGCAGGAGCAAGCTTTCGTCCACGATGCCGCACATGAATTGCAGACTCCGCTGGCGGTGATTGCCAACCAGACCCATCTGCTTGCCGCCGCATCGACGGCGGCGGAACGTGCCGCTGCGCACCATCATGCCGAGCAAGCCATTGAACGCGCAGGCCACTTGGTGCGGCAAATGGTGGCGCTGGCGCGGCTCGACTCCGACCGACAGGATGATCTGAAGAAAATGGATGTCGCCGCCGAAGTGCGCGAGCTTTTGGCTCCCTTGGTGGCGGAAGCGTTGGCAAACTCAATTGAGTTGACGCTAGCCTCGCCGGACAGTGTGCCGCTGTACGGGGATCAAGCCGCGCTGCATTCTATCGTCACTAATCTGGTCAACAATGCCTTGCGCTACAGCGGGGAGGGCGGCCATATTCAAATCGAGATCGAGTCCGGCCACGGCGTGGTCACGCTGCGCGTCCGCGATGACGGCCCCGGCATCGGCGCGGCAGACCGCGAGCGCGTGTTCGACCGCTATTACCGTGTCGCGGGGGTTGGTGTATCCGGCTCAGGCTTGGGGCTGGCCATCGTGAAGCAAGCTGTCGTCCGCATGCGCGGAAGAATTTCTATCGAAGATGGCTTGCAGGGGAAGGGATGCGCGTTTGTGGTCGAGTTGCCCGCATAACTCAGCGTTGGCACACCCCAAGAGGGTAAGAACCTCTTCGAGGCAAAAACGTGCCTGCCATCCACTTTTTCAAACCATACCTTGCCAGCAGGTCAATAAATACGCCATTCTTCATCGTGTTGATGGTGTAGATCGCCTATTGGCGGGCATCTCCGCGATGTTGAGTTTTGAAAAATGGCTTTGTGCGGAGGTATTTTTGCGCGCCGGATGACGTGCGACATGGCAGAGTTCCGCATGCCTATGGCATAATCGCCCGCTCTTAAAGGAACAGCAATGAGCGCAAAAACTCTTTACGACAAACTCTGGGATTCGCATGTGGTGCGGCAGGATGCCGACGGCACGGCGCTGTTGTACATCGACCGCCATTTGGTGCATGAAGTCACCAGCCCGCAGGCTTTCGAGGGGCTGAAGCTGGCGCAGCGCAAGCTGTGGCGCACTTCTTCGATTCTTGCGGTGGCCGACCACAATGTGCCGACAGCCAATCGCAGCGGCGGCATCGCCGATCCGATTGCGCGTTTGCAGGTGGAAACGCTGGATGCGAACTGCGCCGAGAACGGCATCACGGAATTCAAGATGAACGACATGCGTCAGGGTATCGTGCATGTGATCGGCCCCGAACAGGGCGCGACTTTGCCCGGCATGACGGTGGTGTGCGGCGATTCGCATACCAGCACACACGGCGCGTTTGCGGCGTTGGCGCACGGCATCGGCACGTCCGAGGTCGAGCATGTGATGGCTACGCAATGTCTGGTGGCGAAAAAATCCAAAGCGATGCAGGTTAAGGTCGAAGGCGCGCTGGGCAAAGGCGTGACGGCGAAGGACATCGCGCTGGCGGTGATCGGCAAGATCGGCACGGCGGGCGGCACGGGCTTCGCCATCGAATTCGCGGGCAGCGCGATCCGCGCTTTGAGCATGGAAGGCCGCATGACTTTGTGCAACATGGCGATCGAAGCGGGTGCGCGCGCCGGGATGGTGGCGGCGGACGAAACGACTATCGCTTATTGCAAAGGTCGCCCGTTCTCGCCGCAGGGCGGGAATTGGGAAAAGGCCGTGGCGTATTGGCGCACGCTGCATTCCGACGAAGGTGCTGCGTTCGATGCGTTGGTGGAGCTGGATGCCGCGCAGATCAAGCCGCAAGTGACTTGGGGTACGTCGCCGGAAATGGTGGTGGCGGTGGACGGGCGCGTGCCTGATCCGGCTTCCGCACCCGATGCGGTGAAGCGCGCCGACTGGGAGCGCGCGCTGGCTTATATGGGATTGAAGGCGAACACGCCGATCAACGAGATTCAGATCGACAAGGTGTTTATCGGCTCTTGTACCAACGGACGCATCGAAGATATGCGCGCGGCGGCGGCGGTGGCCAAGGGTAAAAAAGTCGCGGCGAATGTGACGCTGGCGATGGTGGTTCCCGGTTCGGGCTTGGTAAAAGCGCAAGCAGAGCAGGAAGGCTTGGACAAGATTCTGATCGCGGCGGGTTTTGAATGGCGCGATCCGGGATGCTCGATGTGCTTGGCGATGAACGATGATCGCTTGTCGCCGGGCGAGCGTTGCGCTGCCACTTCCAACCGCAACTTTGAAGGCAGGCAAGGGCAGGGCGGACGCACGCATCTGGTCAGTCCCGAGATGGCGGCGGCGGCGGCGATTGCCGGACATTTTGTTGATGTGAGTAAATGATGAAAGGAACTGATATGAAAAAATTGGCGATTTTGTTGTTGGCGCTGGGCGTGCTGGCCGGTTGCAGTACGGTGAAGGGATTGGGCGAAGACATTCAAAAGGGTGGGCAGGCAATCGAGAAGGCCGCCACAAAATAACCATGCGCAAATTTACCTTGCTGGACGGGTTGGTGATGCCGTTGGATAGAGCCAACGTGGATACCGACGCGATTATTCCCAAGCAGTTTTTGAAGTCGATCAAACGTTCCGGCTTCGGCCCCAACGCGTTCGACGAATGGCGTTATCTGGACCACGGCGAGCCGGGCATGGATAACAGCAATCGTCCGTTGAATAAAGATTTCGTGCTGAACCAGTCGCGCTTCCAAGGCGCGCAGATTCTGCTGGCGCGCGAGAACTTCGGCTGCGGCTCGTCGCGCGAACACGCGCCCTGGGCGCTGGAAGACTACGGCTTCCGCGTCATCATCGCGACTAGCTATGCGGACATTTTCTTCAACAACTGCTTCAAGAACGGCTTGTTGCCGATCAGGCTGGATGCGGAAAAAGTCGATGCTTTGTTCAAGGCGGTGGAAGCCAATGTTGGCTTCAAGTTGAAAGTCGATCTGGAACAGCAAACCATTACAGCGCCGAATGGCACGGTGTACAAGTTTGAAGTGGATGCCTTCCGCAAACATTGCTTGTTGAATGGGCTGGACGACATCGGCCTGACTTTGCAACACGTGGAAGAGATCAAAACGTTCGAGGCGAAACATCGCGCGGCGCAGCCGTGGTTGTTTGCCTGAAAAATGCGCCTGACCGAAGACGAGCGGGACAGCATCAAACGCGTCGTTTCAGGCGTGTTTGGTGCGGACACGGCGGTTTGGTTGTTCGGTTCTCGCACCGACGATAACAAGCGCGGCGGCGATGTGGACTTGTATGTTGTGCCGGTGCAGCGCGATGATTTGTATATGAAGCGCGTTGAATGCTTGGGAAAGCTGGAAGAGGCGTTGTTGTATCCGGTGGATTTGGTAGTGGCAGAGCCGACTCCAAGTCGCCCGATTGATCGCATTGCGTTGAAGACAGGAGTGGTGTTGTGAACGAGGAGCTGATCGACGCACTGGAAGAGAAAGTCCGTCATCTGGATAAGATGAAGAATCATCTTTCCTATTCGTTGCGTGAGGTGCAGGGCTGGTGGAGTGTGGGTATCCCTTTTGCCAATTGGTCGGACAGGCAGTTGGAGTCTCTAGTTGCATTTAAATCAAGGTTCACCGAGTTGCAGGATCATCTTGCTTCAGCCATGCGTTTGATCGCCAACATCGAGAATGAAGATTCCAGAATGTTCACTTATGTGTTGAATTACATGGAACAATTGGAAGTGCTGGATGATGTGAGGCAATGGCAGAAAGTGCGCGACTTGCGCAATGCGGCGACGCACGATTATTCGGAGTCCGATGAGGTCAAATCGATGCACTTTGAAAGTTTGCTGCAAAGCACGCCATATCTTTTTAGCATCTTGGAAAATTTAAAAACTTTTGTATTGACTCACTATTCAGGAAACGAAAAATGAAAATTGCGGTATTACCAGGTGACGGCATTGGCCCTGAAATCGTCGCACAGGCGACGAAAGTGTTGGAAGCGTTGCGCAGCGACGGTTTGAAGATCGAGATGGAGCACGGGCACATTGGCGGCGCGGGTTATGACGCGGCAAAAGATCCGTTGCCGGAAGCGACGCTGAAATTGTCGAAGGAATCCGACGCGGTGTTGTTGGGTGCGGTGGGCGGCTATCAGTACGACAACTTGCCGCGACCGATGCGTCCTGAGCAAGGTCTGTTGCGTATCCGCAAGGGCTTGGGTTTGTTCGCCAACCTGCGTCCGGCGATGGTGTATCCCGAGTTGGTGAATGCTTCAACCTTGCGTTCCGACATCGTGTCCGGCTTGGACATCATGATTTTGCGCGAACTGACCGGCGACATCTACTTCGGCCAGCCGCGCGGTATCCGCACGCTGGAGAATGGCGAGCGCCAAGGCTTCGATACCATGCACTACAGCGAGTCCGAAATTCGCCGCGTGGCGCATGTCGGCTTCCAGATCGCCATGAAGCGCAACAAAAAACTGTGTTCGGTAGATAAGGCCAACGTGCTGGATACTAGCATGTTCTGGCGCGAGATCGTGACGGAAGTGGCGAAGGAGTACCCGGAAATCGCCACGTCGCACATGTATGTGGATAACGCAGCGATGCAACTGGTGCGCGCACCCAAGCAGTTTGATGTGATCCTCACCGGGAACATCTTCGGCGACATTCTGTCGGACGAAGCGTCGATGCTGACCGGCTCTATCGGCATGCTGCCGTCGGCTTCGCTGGATGCGAACAACAAAGGTTTGTACGAACCGTGTCACGGTTCTGCGCCGGACATCGCGGGCAAAGACATCGCCAATCCGCTGGCGACGATTTTGTCGGTGGCGATGATGATGCAATATACCTTCGGACGCGCCGACATCGCCCAGCGCATCGAAGCGGCGGTGCGCAAGGTGTTGCAACAAGGCCTGCGCACTGGCGATATTTATGAAGATGGCAAGCAGAAGGTTGGCTGTGCAGCGATGGGCGATGCGGTTGTCGCAGCGCTTTAATTGGAAAGTTAAGGAAGAATCATGAAAGTTGGTCTAATCGGTTGGCGCGGTATGGTGGGTTCGGTGCTCATGCAACGTATGCGTGAGGAGAAGGATTTCGATTTGATCGAAGCGGTATTTTTCACCACCTCCAATGTGGGCGGCGATGCACCTGCCGAAGGGCGCGGCGTGCCGTTGAAGGACGCGAGCGATCTGAGCGCGCTGATGGCGATGGATGCCATCATTTCCTGCCAAGGCGGCGATTACACCACCGCGATGTTCCCCAAGCTGCGCGCAGCAGGCTGGCAAGGCTACTGGATAGACGCGGCTTCCACGCTGCGTATGGAGAAAGACGCAGTCATTATTCTCGATCCGGTGAATCTCGATCTCATCAAAAAATCGCTGGCAAACGGCGGCAAGAATTTCATCGGCGGCAACTGCACCAACAGTATTTTGTTGATGGGTTTGAACGGTTTGTTCAATGCGGGGCTGGTGGAGTGGGTGTCATCCATGACTTATCAAGCAGCCTCCGGCGCGGGCGCGCAAAATATGCGCGAACTGCTGAACCAGATGGGCGCGGCTTACGCTTCTGTAGCCGATCTGCTGGCTGATCCGAAGTCGGCGATTCTGGAAATCGACCGCCGCTTGGCGGAAAAGCTGCGTTCTGCCGATATGCCTACCGAGAATTTCGGCGTGCCATTGGCTGGCAGTCTGATCCCGTGGATCGACAAGCAACTAGATAATGGTCAATCCAAGGAAGAATGGAAAGGCCAAGCCGAGGTCAACAAGATTCTGGGTACTACCCAGCGCATTCCGGTGGACGGTTTGTGCGTGCGCATCGGCGCGATGCGTTGCCATAGTCTGGCGCTGACCCTCAAGCTGAAGAAAGATTTGCCGCTGGCCGAAATCGAAGCGCTGATAAAAGGCGGCAACCAATGGGTTAAATTTGTGCCAAATCAACGCGATATATCTGTGCGAGAACTCACTCCGGTCGCCGTGACCGGCAAGCTGGATGTGGCGGTCGGGCGCGTGCGCAAGATGGAGTTGGGGGCGGAATATGTGAGCGCTTTTGTTTGCGGCGACCAGTTGTTGTGGGGCGCTGCCGAGCCTTTACGCCGCATGTTGCGCATTTTGCTGGACAAATAGACGCTGAGAAATCCGGTTGATTACCGCTGGTTAGTGCATGAAATTAGAGGGAAAGTGAGCTTGCATCACTAACCCTCTGATGTTAGTCTGGAAAGAATCTTGGAAAGTAAAGGGTGGCAGAGTGCTGAAATCGATTCTTAAAACGTTGGGTTACATTGTCTGTTTGGCGTGGACGGGCATTGTCTGCGCGACGGGCTTGGGAGAGATCAACGTCAGCACTTTCCTGGGGCAACCACTTAAGGCGGAAATTGATTTAGTTGCAGTTGATAGAGCCGATAGAACCGGCATTGTGGTGAAGCTGGCTTCTGCGGAAGCGTTCAAAAATGCGGGTATTGATTATCCCTACTCGTTGCCCAAGCTGAAGTTTGAAGTAGTCAATCGTGACAGCGGCGATCCCTACGTCAGAGTCACTTCAGTGCAAGCGATCAACGAGCCGTTTGTCACTTTGCTGGTTGAAGCCACCTGGTCGTCCGGCAAACTGTTGCGCGAATATACTTTTTTGCTCGATCCGGTAGATTTTAACGTTCAAGCCAAGGCCGAAGTAGTCAAGCCGATTGAGCCGGTCGTGGCAACTCCATCTGCTCCGGCCATTCCGGCAAGTCCGTCTCCCGCGATAACTCCTGCCGCTCCGGTAGCGGCTGCGCCCGCGCCAGTCACGCTGTCAACTGCCCAGCCTGCGGCAGCGGAAATTGCGCCTCCTGCTGCGGAAAGCGTCGCACCCCAGAGCGTAGAACAAACAGTTGCGCAACCGCAAACAGCGCCTGCGGCGGAGGCAGTTTCGGCTAAAGCGACAGAGGCGGTTCCCGTACCCGAGGTCTCACCAGAGGAAGTTACCGTCGTGCGCGGCGACTCGCTAAGCAAGATCGCATTGAGAGTCAAACCGGCTGAAGTTAGTCTGGATCGCATGCTGGTGGCCATGTATCGCGCTAATACCGATGCGTTCGTCGGACACAACATGAACCGGCTGAAGACCGGCAAAATCATTCGTCTGCCCGATGCTGCCGAGCTGGAGAATGTGCAGCAAAGCGAGGCGGTGAAAGAAGTTCACGCGCACGTGGTCGATTGGAACGCCTATCGTCAGCAACTCGCCTCTGTGCGCACCGAGGCACGCGAGCAGGCAGGCCGTCAGGAATCATCCGGCAAGGTAACCACTGCGGTTACCGAGAAAGCGACCGCAGGCAAGGAAGCTGCAAAAGGGGTGCTGAAACTTTCCAAAGGCGAAGCGCCTGGCGACAAGTCGGCAGGCGGCAGCAAACCAGCCGCGCAGGACAAGGCCAATGCCAAGGCGGAAGAAGCCATCGCGAAGAGCAAAGCACTGAAGGATGTGCAGGAGCGCACGGCGCTGTTGGAAAAGAACTTGAAAGACATGCAGCGTTTGGCCGAGTTGAAAAAGAAAGCGCTGCCAGGACAGGCGGCATCGGGCGTGGCCGCCGCGAGTTCGGTCGCTGCAACCGCGAAACCCAAAACGGACGTTCCGAAAACAGTGCCTCCGCCCAAGGCTGCCGTTGAAACTTCGCTGGTGGATGATGTATTGCAAAATCCTATGCTGCTGGCGGGCGTGGTTGTGTTGTTGCTGGTTTTGGGCGGTTCCGGGTATTGGCTGGTGCGCAGCGGCAAATTGAATTTCAGCTTGCCGAAGTTGCCAAGCCTGAAACGCGGAAAAACCAAAGCGGCCAAATCGGAAGATGAAAGTCAGGCAACTGTAAAAATCGCAGCACCCATTGCGCCTTCTCCCGATACGGGCGATTTCACTCATACGGCCGCTGTCGAGACAACTGTCATAAGCAATGCCGACGAAGTCGATCCCATCGGCGAGGCCGATCTGTTCCTTACATTCGGACGCGATGCGCAGGCCGAGGCCGTGTTGAAGGAAGCGCTGACCAGCAATCCTGGAAACAATCCGGTCAAACTCAAGCTGCTGTCCATATACGCGAACCGCAAAGACACGAATTCTTTCTACAGCCTAGCGCGTGAAATCAAGGACGGCGGCGATGATGCGGCGTGGAATGATGCGGCGGCGATGGGGCGAGAGCTGGACCCAAGCAACCCGTTCTACGGCGGCGATGGCAGCAGCTCCGGGCAAACGACAGAGGCAAAACCCAAAACTGAAGATCATGCCGTCGATTTCGATTTGGGTTTTGGAACGACAAGTTTCCAGGCAAATCAAGTTGACGATTTCATGAATACTGCGGTGATGCCAAACACGCCGCATGAGCAGACGACTGTGCTCACGGCGGATGAGTTGCGCGTTTCTCAGGAAACTCCGATGGATTTCGATGTGACCGGCTCGCATTCGGAAAACAAGGATGAAGGTGGGTTGGAAGTGAACCCCATGTTCAACATGGACGAAATGATGTTCGATATAACATCGAGTCGCAAATCCATGTCTTCGTCCGGGTCAACTGCAACCGCCGCAGCCAAACCGGACGAGGCGAGTATCGATGATTTGATCTTCGATGTGACTACGACCAATCAGGGGCAACCCGCAGCAGCGGCTGCCGCTTCAGTGGCGGCTCCGGCGGCGGAAGAAAGCATGTCGTTTACGCTGGATTTCCCCACCGACTTTAAAGCCGAGCCTGCGCCGAAAGTCGCCGCTCCGGTTGACATCGGTTTAAGTGAAATCAGCCTGAATCTGGATAATTTTACTGCGCCGGTTGCCGCTTCAAGCTCATCAAGTGGTGCAGCCAAAGACGAGCGTTGGCAGGAAGTGGCGACCAAGCTTGATCTGGCCAAGGCCTATCAGGAGATGGGCGATGCCAACGGAGCCAAGGAAATTCTGGAAGAAGTATTGCGCGATGGCGACGAGCAGCAACGCGCGAGCTCCCAAACCATGCTCAAGCAGCTGTAAGTAATCATGCCTAACCTCACGGCAGCCTGACCGGCTGCCGTTTTCATTTGAACGCTATGAAACTCATTCCGCATCCCGCCGTGCAGATTCTTGTTTGGATGTTGCTCGCCTTGCTGGCGCAACGCCTGCAAGCGCTGGCCTTGCTGGCGTTGTGTGCCGTGTTGTTCGGACTCGCGCTGAAACTGTGTGCGAAACAATTGCTGAGTTTGCTGCGGCGCACGCGCTGGATATTTTTTTCGCTGCTGCTGATCTATGCCTATACCACGCCGGGGGCCGCGCTGTGGCCGCAGCTCGGCATCTTTTCGCCCACGCACGAAGGCTTGCTGGACGGGGTGTTGCAGTTGGGGCGCTTGATAAGTGTGCTGTCCGCGCTGGCGATCTTGCTGGAACTGTTATCGCAGACGCAGCTCATCAGCGGGCTGTATTCGTTGGCTTATCCGTTGCGCTGGCTTGGACTGTCGCGCGAACGCATCGCGGTGCGTCTGGCGTTGACGCTGGAATACGCGGAATCCGCCATGCGCGATACAGCAAGCGACTGGAAAGCCACCATTGCTGATGCCATGCGACCCTCCACCAGCGGCGCGACGCACATCGAATTGCGGCTGCAAGCGTTCAGGCTGGTCGATGTCCTGTTGCTGGTGGCGAGCGCGGCCGTGTTGATAGGAGTATGGCGATGAGAATAGCGCTCGGCGTGGAATACGACGGCAGTGCCTACAACGGCTGGCAGAGCCAGCCCGATGTGCCGAATGTGCAAGATGCGCTGCAATCGGCGCTGAGCGGCATCGCGGGCGAAAGCATCGCCATTCTTGCCGCCGGACGCACCGATACCGGCGTACACGCGCTGGAACAAGTGGTGCATTTCGATACCAGTGTCGAAAGGCCGCTCTCCGCCTGGGTGCGTGGCACCAACGCATTGTTGCCGAAAGACATCGCCGTGTTGTGGGCACACCCGGTTTCCGATGAATTCCATGCGCGTTTCTCGGCGCAGGCGCGCAGCTATCAATACGTTCTCATCTGCCGTCCATCGCGCAACGCGGTGCATCACGGCAAAGTCGGCTGGTTTCATTTGCCGCTGGATGTGGTGGCCATGCGCGAAGCCGCGCAACATCTGCTGGGCGAGCACGATTTCAGCGCTTTCCGTTCCTCGCAATGCCAAGCTAAAACGCCGGTGAAGAATCTCGCCTGCCTTGATATTGAACAGCAGGGCGACACCCTAATTTTCAACCTGACCGCCAATGCCTTTCTGCACCACATGGTGCGCAATATCCTTGGTTGTCTGCTGTATGTGGGCAAAGGCAAACATCCGCCGCGATGGATGCAGGAAGTATTACAAGGCCGCGACCGCAAGTTTGCCGCCCCGACCTTTGCGCCGGATGGCCTGTATTTGCGCCACATCACCTACGATGCAAAGTGGGGCTTACCGCAAGGTACAATGCCACCTCGTTTTTGAAACAAAGCCTGCTTATGACCCGAATCAAAATCTGCGGCATCACGCGCGATCAAGACCTGCGCGCTGTGGCAAACAGCGGCGCGGATGCGCTCGGTCTGGTGTTCTACGAAAAAAGTCCGCGCCATGTGAGCGTGGCGCAAGCTACGCAGCTAGTACGCGCCGTGCCGCCATTCGTGACAGTGGTAGGGCTGTTCGTGAATCCAACGGTTGATTACGTGCGCGAAGTGTTGGCAACTGTGGCGCTGGACGTGTTGCAGTTCCACGGCGAAGAAGCGCCGGAGTTCTGTGCACAGTTCGGCAAGCCTTATCTGAAAGCAATCCGGGTCAAAGCGGGGGTTGATTTGGTAGAATGCGCGTCCCGTTACGCCAGTGCGCAGGGTTTGTTGCTGGATGCTTTCGTCGAAGGTGCGCAAGGCGGCACGGGCGAGTCGTTCGACTGGGCGCTGATTCCGCAAAACCTGCCGCTGCCGGTGATCCTTTCCGGCGGTTTGCATGCGGACAATGTGGCGGCGGCGATCAAGCAGGTGCGGCCTTACGCGGTGGATGTGTCCAGCGGCGTGGAGGCCAGCAAAGGAATCAAGGATGCGGCGAAGGTCGCCGCGTTCATCAATGAGGTTAAACAGATTGACGTACAACTTTCCTGATTCATCCGGTCACTTCGGCCAATACGGCGGCATCTACATGGCCGAGACGCTGATTCCGGCGGTAGAAGAATTGCGCCAGCAATATTTGCGCTTTCGCGACGATCCTGAATTCAAGGCCGAGTTCGCTTACGAATTGAAACACTACGTCGGTCGTCCCAGCCCGATCTATCACGCCAAACGTTTATCGGAGAGTCTCGGCGGCGCGCAGATATATCTGAAGCGCGAAGACCTCAATCACACCGGCGCACACAAGATCAACAACGCCATCGGCCAAGCCTTGCTCGCCAAGCGCATGGGCAAGAAGCGCGTCATTGCTGAAACCGGCGCGGGTATGCACGGCGTGGCGACGGCCACCGTGGCCGCGCGCTTCGGCATGGAATGCGTAGTGTATATGGGTGCGGAAGACATCCAGCGCCAAGCCCCGAACGTGTTTCGCATGAAGCTGCTGGGCGCGACCGTTGTGCCCGTGGAGAGCGGTTCCAAGACGCTCAAGGATGCCTGCAACGAAGCGATACGCGACTGGGTCACCAACGTCGAAAGCACGTTCTACATTTTCGGCACGGCAGCAGGCCCGCATCCTTATCCGATGATGGTGCGCGACTTCCAGTGCGTGATCGGCAACGAAGCCAAGGTGCAGATGCCGGAAATGATTGGTCGTCAGCCGGATGCGGTGATTGCCTGTGTCGGCGGCGGCTCCAACGCGATTGGCTTGTTCTATCCCTACATCGAAGAAAACGGCGTGCAGATCATCGGCGTGGAAGCGGGCGGTCACGGCATCGCCAGCGGGCAACATGCCGCGCCGCTCACCGGCAACGCCAAGGTCGGCGTGTTGCACGGCAACAAGGTGTATCTGATGCAGGACGAGAACGGTCAGATCATCGAAACGCATTCCATCTCTGCCGGACTGGATTATCCCGGTGTCGGCCCTGAGCATTGCCTGTTGAAGGATATGGGACGCGCGCAATATGTCGCCGTCAACGACGACGAAGCCATCGCCGCCTTCGATGCGCTGTGCCGTTTCGAGGGCATCATCCCCGCGCTGGAATCCAGCCATGCGATTGCTCACGCGATGAAGATCGCGCCGACCATGAGCAAGGACAAAGTGCTGCTGGTGAACCTGTCCGGTCGCGGCGATAAGGATATGAACACGGTGGCGCGTATCAAGGGGATCACGCTGTAATTATGGGAAAATACGATAAGCTGCTATTCCAGATATTGCGCGGGTTGTCCGATGCCAATATTGAATTTGATGATCTGTGCCACTTGCTCAAACATCTTGGCTTTGAAGTTCGCATCAATGGAAGTCATCATGTGTTTCGAAAAAAGGGCGTAGCGGAGAAAATCAATCTTCAACGCCAAGGTTCGCAAGCCAAACCTTACCAAGTAAAGCAAGTAAGATCGGTTATCCAAAAGCACCAACTTGCCAAGGAGGAATAAATGGAACGATACGAAATTATTCTCTACTGGAGCGCCGAAGATGCTGCATTCATCGCCGAGATGCCCGAGCTTCCCGGTTGTATGGCGCATGGCGATACTCAAGAAGATGCATTAGCCAATGCAAAGGATGCGATGCAATTGTGGCTAGCCACGGCGCGCGAATTTGGAGATCCCATTCCAGAGCCGCGCGGACGCTTGATGTATGCGTGAAATGAATTGCCAAAGAAAAACGAAGTTATGAGCCGCATAGATACCACCTTCAATAATCTCAAACAGCAACAGCGCAAAGCGCTGATTCCGTTCATCACCGCTGGCGATCCGTCGCAGCAACTTACCGTGCCGCTGATGCATGGCTTGGTGACGGCGGGGGCGGATGTGCTGGAACTGGGTGTGCCGTTCTCCGATCCGATGGCGGATGGTCCGGTGATCCAGCGCGCTTCCGAGCGCGCGCTCAAAAACGGCATGTCGCTGCGCGGTGTGCTGGGCATGGTGGCGGAATTCCGCAAACAGGATGCGACCACGCCGGTGGTGCTGATGGGCTACGGTAATCCTATCGAAGCGATGGGCTGGGAAGTGTTCGCGCAGCGTTGCGCAGAAGTCGGCGTGGATGGCGTGCTGACCGTGGATTTTCCGCCGGAAGAAAGCCATGAAGCGTTCGAGCATCTGCAACGTCACAACATCGCGCCTATCTTCCTGCTCGCGCCGACCACCAACGAAGCGCGCATTGAGCACGTCGCCAAACTGGCGCGCGGTTATGTGTATTACGTCTCGCTTAAAGGCGTGACCGGCGCTGGCAACCTTGATCTGTCGGCCATCGAACAAAAGCTGCCGCAACTGCGCAAACACATCAAGCTACCCATCGGGGTCGGCTTTGGCATACGCGATGCGGCAACCGCGCAAGCGGTATCGAAATTGTGCGACGGCGTGGTGGTGGGTAGCCGCATCGTGCAGGAAATCGAAAAATCGAATGAACAAAATGTAGTCGCCAACGTCGGCAAGTTGGTAAAAGAATTGCGCGTAGCAATCGATCAATAAAGAGGAGAACTCCATGAGCTGGTTTCAGAAACTGTTGCCCCCCAAGATCAAACGCCGAGAGAGCGAAGAAACCAAGAAAAATGTGCCCGAAGGTTTATGGCACAAATGCCCGTCGTGCCAGACGGTGCTGTATTACTCCGACCTGGAAAAAAACCACAGCGTCTGCCCCAAGTGCAGCCACCATCACCGCGTCACCGCGCGCACCCGCCTCGACTGGCTGCTGGATAGCGAAGGACGATTTGAGATCGGCGCGGAAGTGTTGTCGGTCGATACCCTCAAATTCAAAGACCAGAAAAAATACAGCGACCGTCTGGTCGAAGCCAAACGCATCACCGGCGAAGACGATTCGCTGGTGGTGATGCAAGGCAGCATCCACGCGCTGCCCGTCGTCGCGGCCTCGTTCGAGTTCACCTTCATGGGCGGCTCGATGGGCTCGGTGACCGGCGAACGTTTCGTGCGCGGCGTGCAAGTCGCGCTAGAACAAAAATGCCCGTTCATCTGCTTCGCTGCCAGCGGCGGCGCGCGCATGCAGGAAGGCCTGCTGTCGCTGATGCAAATGGCCAAAACCAGCGCCGCGCTCACCCAATTGAGCGAAGCCCGGCTGCCATTCATCTCCGTGCTCACCGACCCCACCATGGGCGGCGTTTCCGCCAGCTTCGCCTTCTTGGGCGACGTGGTCATCGCCGAACCCGGCGCACTGATCGGCTTCGCCGGCGCGCGCGTGATTCAACAAACCGTGCGCGAGACCTTGCCGGATGGCTTCCAGCGTGCCGAGTTTTTGCTGGAACACGGCGCGATCGACATGATCGTTGACCGCCGCGAAATGCGCGACCAACTGGCGACGCTGATCACGCTGTTGACCAAGCAAGATGCGGTGGTGAAGTTGGAAGCGGCGTAATCAAAGAGATATTTGCGATGCCAAAATTTCCACGAAAATTAAGCCTCGTACAGCTTAGGAAAGAGTGGGCTGCTGACCCGGCATCGCAAACTTTGCCGTTCATTCACGATATGCCTCTTATCTTTCTGGGTGAAATTCCAAACATGCCAGATCATGGTATTTTTGTTGGGCATAAGAGTGGCCGTGCTTATTCTGGTTTCCACATCCCCCAATTTGTGGAGCTTACTGAAAACGAAGTCTAACTGGGTGGGATTGTATTTGCACCGAGACAGAATTCGCAGCCGGGTAGGGTGGGCACGTTTTTGTGCCCACGCGGTAGCCGCTCGAACATTAAACGCGTGGGCACATAAAACGTGCCCACCCTACGCAAGCTACAAAACCAAATGCCCAACACCCTGGCCGACTGGCTAACCTACCTCGAATCCCTGCATCCAAAAACCATCGCGCTCGGTCTGGAGCGGGTGGCGCAAGTCAAGCAGCGCCTGAATCTGCAAGCAAATTTCCCCATCATCATTGTCGGCGGCACCAACGGCAAAGGGTCGGTGTGCGCGATGCTGGAAGCTATGCTGCATGCGGCCGGATACCGTGTTGGCTGCTACACCTCGCCGCATTTGCTGGACTACAACGAGCGGGTGCGCATTGGTAAACAGCAGGCGAGTGATGCGGAGTTGTGTGAGTCGTTTGAGAAAATTGAATTGGCTCGTAAACGACAGGTGTTGGATGGCAACGAGTCTTCCCTCATCCCAGCCTTCCCCCAGAGGGGGAAGGGGCATTTGCTCCCTCTCCCTCCGGGAGAGGGGTGGGGTGAGGGAACACTTTCTGAAATTCCTTTGACCTATTTTGAGTTCGGCACGCTGGCGGCCATGCAGTGTTTCATTTCGCACAAGGTGGATGTCGCCATCCTTGAAGTGGGGTTGGGCGGCAGGCTGGATGCAGTGAATGTGTTCGATGCGGATGTTGCGGTGGTGGCCAGTGTGGATATTGACCATGTGGATTATCTGGGCGATACGCGCGAGCAGATTGCGTTCGAGAAGGCGGGGATTTTTCGTCAGGGGCGGGTGGCGATCTGTGCGGATGGGGATGTGCCGTTGGCGCTGCGCGAACATGCGCGGGAGATTGGGGCGGAGTTGTGGTGTATTGGGAGTGAGTTTGGGTTTCAGCTTCCGTCGCCTGCGGGTGAGAGCCGTGGAGATGCTGCCAATCCTATTTCTATGGTGAAGTCCCTCGCCCCAACCACCACCCATGAATCTGAAGAATTTGTAGGGCGGGTCACACCCGCCGATGCCGCTCAACAAATGGCGGGTGTGATCCGCCCTACAACTATCAGTGTCGGACAGCCCCTCACCCTAGCCCTCTCCCGGGGGGAGAGGGAACTGAGCCCGATGGGGCAGTGGAATTTCTTTAGCAAAGTGGGAACGCGCAACTCTTTGCCTTTCCCCGCTCTGCGCGGCGCGTTCCAGTTGCACAACGCCAGCGCGGTGTTGGCGGCGCTGGATGCGTTGAAAGACAAGCTGCCGGTGAGCATGGAAGCCGTGCGGCGCGGTTTGGCGGAGGTGCAGTTGGCAGGGCGTTTCCAGTTCGTGCCGGGGTTGCCGCAGTTGATTCTGGATGTGGCGCACAACCCGCATGCGGCGCGTTCTCTGGCGCAAAATCTGGTGAGTTTGCCGCCCGCGAAAACCTTTGCGGTGTTTGCCATGCTCAAGGATAAAGACATGGCGGGCGTGGCGCAGGCGCTGGATAAACAGGTCGATGTGTGGCTGGTGGCGGGCATAAACGCGCCGCGCGGGGCTGCGGCTGATGAACTGGCGCAGGTGTTGCAAAATGCCCAGGTGCGCGGCGAGGTTCAGGTCTGCGGCTCCATCGCCGATGCACTCAAGCAAGCCAGCAAGCAGGCGGGTGAAAATGGCGGCTGCGACACGTTACTGCGAAGCAGCCGTTTGCGGGAGCAGCCGCCTGACACTCTCTCCCGCACCGGACGCTTACGCGCACCGTGTCGAGAGTGTAGAATCGCCGCCTTCGGATCATTCTATACGGTGGCGGAAGTGATGCGGTTGCGCGGTTTGCGCGGCGGCTGATCTTGTTGAAAGAACTATGGCAAAACAGACGACTGAAGAAGAATTCAATTTAAAGCGCCAAACGCGTCGGCGCTTGATCGGCGCGGTTGCGCTGGTGGTGCTGGTGGTGATTTTGTTGCCTGTCGTGTTCGACAGCGAGCCTGCGCCTTCTAAGGGTAACGACATCGAGCTGCGCATCCCGAGCAAGGACAATGCGGGCGAGTTTCTGCCGCAGGGCACTCTGCCCGAATCGGCGGTGTCGGTGGCCTCCAGCGTGGTGGCCGTTTCGGCGGTGGCGAGCGTTCCGGTTGCCGCCAGCGCGCCGGTCGCAGTGCCTGCTCCCGTGGCAGAAACAAAAACCGCAGCTGCCGTGAGCAAACCCACTCCTGTCGTTAAACCCAAGTCCGAAGCAAAACCGAAGGTCGAGAGTAAGCCAGTCGCCAAGGCGCAGGCCGTGCCGAAATCCGGCTGGGTGTTGCAGGCCGGTGCATTCTCCAATGCGGATACGGCGCATGGGTTGCAAGCCAAGTTGAGCAAGCTCGGGTATCACGCCTACACCGAGAAAGCGGGCAAGATGCTGCGCGTGCGCGTGGGCAGCTATCCGACGCGCGAGGCGGCGGAGAAGGCGCAGCACAAGCTGCAAGCGCAGGGAACAAAGTGCAATGTGGTCAATCTGGAATAGGTTTTTAAAGTGACATCTTTCGATTACGCAGTCGTCGGCATCATCGTGTTGTCGGCCTTGGTGGGTTGGTGGCGCGGTTTCATGTATGAGCTGTTTTCGCTGATCGGCTGGGTTACGGCCTACATCGTGGCGCGCACGTTCTCGGCGCAAGCGTTGCCGTATATTCCCGAAGCCGTGGGTGCGGACAGTACGCGCGCGGCGGTGGTATTTGCGGCGTTGTTCATCGTGACGCTGCTGGTGTGCGCCATCGCTGCATGGTTGCTGGCGAAGCTGGCCAAGTTCGCCGGGCTGGGCGGTCTGGATGGAAAGTTCGGCGCGATATTCGGCGTACTACGCGGGGCGCTGGTGGTGATCGCGCTGGTGTGGTTGGGCGGTTTGACTCAATTGCCGCAACAGCCGTTCTGGCGTGATGCGTGGTCGAGCAAGGCGCTGCAATCAGCCGCGCTATACGCCAAGGATTATGTGCCGCAAAACGCGGCAATCAAATAAACGGTTCAACTTTACAGAGAAGCAAAAAAACTATGTGTGGGATTCTAGGTGTCGTCGCGCAAAGTCCCGTCAATCAGTTGTTGTATGACGGCTTGCAGGTATTACAGCATCGCGGGCAGGACGCGGCGGGCATCGCCACGCTGGATCGCAACACCTTCCATTTGCACAAGGGCAACGGCCTCGCGCACGACGTGTTCCGCACGCGCAACATGCGCGCGCTATCCGGCAATGCGGGCATCGCGCATGTGCGTTATCCGACCGCCGGTTCCGCTGTCGATCACAACGAGGCGCAGCCGTTTTATGTGAACTCGCCATTCGGACTGGTGCTGGGACACAACGGCAACCTGACCAACACCGCGCAGTTGCAGAAGGAATTGTTCCTCGACGACATGCGCCACGTGAACACCAACTCCGATTCGGAAGTGCTGGTCAATGTTCTGGCGCACGAACTGCAAGCCAACGCAATACACTTCCGCCTTGATGCCAAGGCCATCTTCGATGCGGTGTCCGCCGTGCATCTGCGCTGTCGCGGTGCGTATGCCGTGGTGGCGATGATCGCCGGTTACGGCCTGCTGGCGTTTCGCGACACGCACGGCTTGCGCCCGCTGGTGGTGGGCAGCAATCAGACCGACAAAGGCGCGGAATTTCTGGTGGCTTCCGAGAGCGTGGCGCTGGATACCCTGGGTTTCAAATTCATGCGCGACATCGCGCCCGGCGAAGCGGTGTTCATCGACCTCGACGGCAACTTCCACAGCCAGCAATGCGCCAGCAAATCCGCGCTGAATCCGTGCATATTCGAATACGTTTATTTCGCCCGCCCGGACTCGGTGATCGACGGCATCTCGGTGTATGAAACGCGCCTCAACATGGGCGAATACCTGGCCGACAAACTGATGCGCATCTGGCCGGATCACGACATCGACGTGATCATTCCCATCCCCGATTCCAGCCGCCCCAGCGCGCTGCAAATGGCCAATCGTCTGGGCATCCCGTTCCGCGAAGGCTTCGTCAAAAACCGCTACATCGGCCGCACCTTCATCATGCCGGGACAGGCCATGCGCAAGAAATCGGTGCGCCAGAAGCTTAACGCCATCAGCGTCGAATTCAAGGGCAAGAACGTGCTGCTGGTGGATGACTCCATCGTGCGCGGCACCACCAGCCGCGAGATCGTGCAGATGGCGCGCGATGCCGGCGCGCGCAAAGTGTATTTCGCCTCCGCCGCACCTCCCGTCAAATTCCCCAACGTGTATGGCATCGACATGCCCAGCCGCAAGGAACTCATCGCCACCGGACGCACCGACGAAGAAATCTGCCGCGAGATCAGCGCCGACCGCATCATCTATCAAGACCTCGATGATCTGAAAGCCGCCGTGCAAAAGTGCAATCCGAATATCACCACCTTCGACTGCTCCTGCTTCGACGGCATCTACATCACCGGCGACATCACCGCAGAATATCTGGATCGCGTGGAGACAGCGCGCTCGGGCGGCAAGGCGAACAAGACCGAGGAAGAAGACCAGATGGAGTTGGATCTGGTGATGAGCGCGTCGTCGATGTAAGGAGTTCTTCATGCCAACTATCAGCATGTTTTACGGGATTCTGGTCATGATGTATTTTCGTGATGATCGTCGCCATCATTTGCCGCATATTCACATCAGATACCAAGGTGAAGAGTCTTCCGTTTCCTTGGATGATGGGGTGCTGCTTGAAGGAAGTCTGCCACCCAAACAATTGAAAATGGTTCAGGCTTGGATTGAGATTCACAAGGAAGAATTACTGGTCGATTGGGAATTGGCGGTCAATGGTGACCAGCCTTTCCGCATCGCCCCGCTGCAGTGAGGTCGAACATGTTGATTGATGTGATTGCCGTTCATGCACGCCAGGATTTTCAGCTTGATCTGGAATTCGAGAATGGCGAACGCCGCAGGTTCGACATGCGTCCCTTGCTTGCGATGAAGCCTTGGAATCGGATCGCGCAGCCCGCTTTGTTTGAGCTTGCGCACGTCGATTACGGCACGGTAGTCTGGCCTGGAGAAGTTGATATTGCACCGGAAACGCTTTACGACGATTCGGTCGCAGTTTGATTAAA